>JAABVA010000425.1_pt1 | contig 54425 bp, 55 predicted proteins | sample 5560331 | NCBI WGS metagenome assembly JAABVA01 (sample SAMN12812661, study PRJNA571458) | rock metagenome | isolation source: Antarctica rocks | place: Antarctica: Victoria Land, Mt New Zealand sud | collected 2016-01-07
CACAAGGTGACGAACTGGCCGGCCTATGACGCCAGCCTGCGCCAGCGCGGCAGCTTGACGGTGTGGTTCACCGACGAGGCGGTCGCGGCGTGGGCGGCCGAACCACGCACGACCCGGGGTGGGCAGCGTATCTACTCGGCTTCGGCCATCCTGACGGCGCTGACGCTTAGGGCGGTGTTCCAACTTGCTTTGCGTCAAACGGAGGGGCTGATCGGCTCCCTCCTGCACCTGCTCGGGCTTGATCTGGCTGTGCCGGACCACTCCACCTTAAGCCGCCGCGCGGAGACGCTGGAGGTGCCGTGTCCGCGGTCCAGCGCCGGTGCCGAACCCGTGCACCTGCTGGTGGACAGCACGGGCCTGAAGCTGTGTGGCGCGGGCGAGTGGCTGGTGGAGAAGCACGGGACGAAAGTCCAGTATCATGTAGCATCCGCCGCCACGCCCTTGTTCCGAGGGGTGGGTTGGTCCGGTTACCATCCTGAACCTTGATCCAGGATGGAGAATTGCGATGGCCGAGCCGCACGTCATAAACGTTTTGCGCGAGAAGCGATCCGAGTTGGGCGGAATTGTGAGCCATCTGCAGCAGCAGATCGTCCACCATCGTGCCAGCCTGGTGCATCTCGACGCCGCCATGCGGCTGTTCGATTCAGACCTCGCACCGGAGGCGATCAGCTCTCGGTCGCCGCGGCCACGTCGCGCTGGTCCAAAAGACTGTTCTTGGGTCACTCAGCCGTGCGAAGGCCACGATCCAGCGCGTCGAGACCGCTGGCATGGTCTCGTGGCGGATCGGCTAGGCAGCTTGCGCGCGTTGCCAGGTGCCGCAGAAGTCGACCGAAGGGTGGCTTCGCAGCGTCAGGCCGACGATGCCACGAGTCTGCTCGCCGTTGCTGACCCGGCGCAGGTCCTCTGGACTTGCCGCCTGCTGCGCGGTGCGGACGAGATAGGGGCCGGTGATGTGCTGGTGATGCCCAAGCTCGCCGCGGCGCAGGCGGGAGAAGTAGGGCTCCGCGCCATTGGTGCAGGCGCCGTCGACGCTGTAGCCGTCTTGATGGTTGATCCGCTGCATGGGGAACTTGGCGTGGAGAGGATTCCAAGCCCGCCTCGCGCGGCGTGCACCATGGTGCCTTTGGCGATCCGCTGGCGAATGGCCGGCACGGCGGCTTCCTCGCCCGCAAACACCTGTGCCAACGTGCGGCCGCGACGCTCGCGCATCACCACGACCCGGCGTTTGCCCGACTGGTTCTCAGATCGCCGTCGGTCGATCCGGTCGGCCGCCTGGTTCTCTGGCCGCACATGGCCGCCGAAGTACGCGCCACAGGTCTCGGCCACCCATCCCTCACCGCCGATCTGCAGCCCCTTTACGTTGGACGCCATGGCCTCGCGCAGCTTGTGCGCCAGCACGAAGGCCGTCTTGTGTTGCACGTCGAGCTCGCGGGAGAAGGCGAGCATGCTCCGGCCCTTGACCTCGTTGCAGAAAGCGGCGACGGCGAGCAGGTAGGATCTGAGCGACAGCTTGTGCCAGGCGACCGAAGTGCCCGAGGTGATCGAGAAATCATGACGGCACGCCTTGCAGCGCCATCGCAGCTGATCCGCAGACCGCCGGCACGCATAGCAAATCGAACAGCCGCAGTCCGGGCATACCGGTTTGCCGTCCGTCTCCGGCCAGCGCAGGCGCAGGAACACGTTCTCGACCCTGCCGTCGGACATGCGCATGATCTTGGCGGCGCTGAGCGAGCGAGCGCCGGCAGAAAGCAAGAAATGCTGCGCCATAAGGACCGATCATGAGAGGACAAACCGGCATCATCCATGGCAGCGTCAGCCCCCGAGTACAAGCCCGATTTCACCGGTGACAGCAGCTACATAAGGCCGGACAAGTGCGCCGGTCCTGGCGGAAGCTGAACTTGGGCGTAGACGCCGACACCAGCCAGATCATTGCTTCTCTGCTGACCGGTCATGACGCTGACGATAGCGCCCAAGTCAATCTCTTGCTGGATCAGATCGTGGGCCCGCTCGCCTCCTTCACCGGCGACGGCGCATACGACCAGGATCGCGTCTACGCCGGCGTCGCCCAGCGCCACCCCACGGCGGCCGTGGTCGTGCCACCACGCGCGACCGCTGTGCCAAGCGACACGGCCGAGACCGCGCCGACCCAGCGCGACGGCCACCTGCAGGTCATCGCCGAGCACGGTCGAATGGCTTGGCAGAAAGCGTCTGGATACAACAAGCGCTCCCGGGTCGAAGCCACCATGAGCCGATGGAAACAGGTGATCGGAGATGGATTGCGCGCGAACACGGATGAGCGCCGGCTGACCGAGGTGGCGGTCGCCGTCCATGCCCTCAACTGCATGCTGGAGCTCGGACGCCCGAGTTACGTCCGCATCCCCTGACCCCAGTCGGGGTTGGGATGACTGCGCCCGCATCCCAGATCCGTGCACCAAGCTACATGTCGCGGTCGGTCGCCGGGACTCTGGCCTGGTGCACATCTTGCCGGATGCGTTCTCGCCTTCGACCTGGAGACCTGAATTGTCAGGCACGAGGACCTACGCCCCGTGCGCCGGGTCCGCCTCTGAACCTACCCCTTCTAAACAGCCCAGGATGCGGCTAATCACGTCAGCCCGGCCTTTCACTGACCTGAGACAGGCGTATTTCAGATACGCATCGGAGGTGACGACGTGTCCATTCTGGAAAGCTCGACGCAGGCGTTTACGCCATCCGCTACGAGCGACGAGGCGGCCATTGGAGAGCTCCACGCGGCATTCGGGGCGCAACGTGCCGCCTTCCACACCGACCGCCAACCTAGCCTTGAGGAGCGAAAGGCACGCATCGGCAAGCTCGTCGAGATGTTGCTGACCTATCGCGAGCGCATCAGCGCCGCGCTTGGCGAAGATTTCGGCTGCCATCCCGTGCCGGCGTCTGACCTCATCGAGGTGCTAGGCCCCGTCGGTCGGGCGAAATACGTTCTGGACAGGCTTGAGGACTGGATGCGTCCCTCCGCTCGCGAGATCGACCCCGCCCTGCTGGGCACCGCGCAAGCCTACATCCAGAGCCAGCCGAAGGGCGTCATCGGCAATATCGTGCCGTGGAACTTTCCCTTCGATCTCGCTGTGGGCCCTATGGTCGAGATGCTGGCTGCGGGAAACCGGGTCATCGTCAAACCTTCCGAGTACACGCCCGCCTCGGCAAAGCTCCTTCGTGAGATGGTGGAGAAGACCTTCGATCCGGCGCTCGTTTACGTCGCGGTGGGCGGCCTTGACCTTGCGCGCGCTTTTTCGGATTTACCGTGGGACCACCTTCTCTACACCGGAAGTCCTAACGTGGGCCGGCAAATCATGCAGGCGGCGGCGCGCAACCTGACTCCTGTGACGCTTGAACTGGGCGGCAAATGCCCCGCCGTGCTGACGCCGGGTTCGGTCAACTCGGCCAACGTCGATTCCATCATCGGCACCAAAACCGTCAAGAACGGACAAATGTGCATCTCGGTCGACTACTGCCTCGTGCCTCGGGCTGAGGTGGACAGCTTCGTGAAGCTGTCGGTCGACTTCATGCAACGAGTTGCGCCGGACTATTCGCAAAGCGCCGACTGCACGGGCATCATCTCCCTTCGCCATCTGGACCGCCTTGCCGAGATGCTGCAGGAGGCGCGCGACCGGCAGAGTTTGATCGTCGAGCTTGAGCCGAACGGCCACACGGACCGCCAGTCGCGCCGCATGCCCATTTCTCTCGTAATCGACCCGGCGTCCGACCTACGCATCATGAGGGAGGAGATTTTCGGCCCGATCCTGCCGGTGGTGCCGTATGACGACGTGGACGACGCGATCGCAATGATCAATGCGGGGGAGCGGCCGCTTGGACTTTATGTGTTCGGCGATGACCCGGCGAACACCGACCGCATCCTTGGCCAAATCACTTCCGGCGGTGCGGCGGTCAATACCTGCGCCGTCCAAGGCGCCCTTCCGTCGCTGGCATTCGGTGGCGTCGGCATGAGCGGCATGGGGCGCCACCACGGCATTGAGGGCTTTCGGGAATTCTCTAATCAGCGCGGCGTAGTGGTGCGGGGAACGGGGGACCACATCGATGCCTTCTACGCGCCCTACACGAAGGCAGCGGCGATCGTGGCGGCGGCGTTGAGCTAAACTGGACTTGGATAACCCCGCAATCGGGCAACGTTCTGGCCTGGCTTGATGGATCGAGCGACCGGCGGGATGCTTCGCGTGAGCGAACCTGCCAGTTGGCCGACGCTCGACGAATGATGAAACGATGTCCTACCAGACATAGCCGAGCTGCCGCGCGCCCGAAACGCCGGCCTTGCGCAACAGCCGCCGTGACAGCCGGCGCGCGTGGAACACCGCGGCGGCTGTCGGGCCGACCAGCACGATGTCTTCGCCGCGCCTGACCGCACGCACGATCCGCTTGCCGACCACCAACGGATGCACGCCTTTCGCCTGGTATTGCCGCTCGAGCTTGTCGAGTGCGGCCGCGGGCACGCTCGGCGCGACCGCACGACGGTTGCGAACGATCGGCGTGTTGATGACCCCCGGACACACCACCGTCACGCCGACATTCGTCTCCCTAAGCTCCATCGCGAGCGCGTCCGAAAGCCCCAGCACCGCATGCTTCGAGGCGGAATAGGCGCTCAAGTTCGGAACCGCGTGCAGACCCGCGGCGGACGCGACGTTGACCAGTTGCCGCGCCCCGCCCGCGGTGATCATCGCCGGCAGGAACGCCCGGCTGATATGGACCACACCCATCAGGTTCACGCCGACCACCTGATCCCAGGCGCTCACCGGCGTGTCGAGAAACGGGCCGAGAAAGCCGACGCCCGCGTTGTTGACAACCACACCCGGCGCGCCGATGTCGGCCGCGACCCTTATAGCGAGCGCGCCGACCGCTGTTGCGTCGCTGACGTCGCAGCCAAGTGCTAGGCAGCGCCGGCCCATTGCGTTGACCAGTTGTGATGTCTCAGCTAGTCGCGCCTCGTCGAGGTCGACCGCGACGATATCGGCTCCCTCGCGAGCAAACGCGAGGGCCGTCTCGTGGCCAATCCCAGACGCGGCGCCCGTTATCAGCACCCATCGTCCCTTCAAATCTTTCAATGCCATGTTTCTCCAACCTTCTCGTCCAAGAGCGTTCGACAGTGGCTAGTCTACAAGGTTCCCAATGCACAACCGCTCAAGGTCATCCTGATTACGCATAAACCTCAGCCAACTTCAGGAACTGATAGGGCAATGGCGCCGTCCGCACGCTGCCCCAGCGGCGGCGTGGAATCATTGCGGTCAGGTCGTAGCTTGGTCTGGGTCAGCCGATAGATGGCGCGAAACCAGGGGCGCAGCGCAGTCATTGCTGCGGCGATGTTCCCTGAGAGCGCGCCATCGGCCATGGCAGGCTGAGCACATCGATCAGGAGGAACAAACATGCTGCAACGTGACAAGCGCAGGGTTGGACGCACCGCATTGAATGTGACGACGCTGGGCCTCGGCACTGCGACGATGGGCGGCAGCCGTGTTCCGGTGACGCAGCATGAAGGTGAGGCGATCGTGCGCGCCGGTTGGGAGGCAGGCGTACGGTATTTCGATACGGCACCGTTCTATGGTGTCGGAGCGGCGGAGCGGCGGCTCGGTGATGCGCTGCGCGACGTGCCGCGGGACGCGTGGGTGCTGTCGACCAAGGTGGGCCGCTTGTTGCGACCCACCACCAAGCCTGGTGGCTTGACGGATGGCCGCCTTGCGCCGCTGCCCTTCGAGGTTGTCTATAACTATTCCTACGACGCAATCATGCGGTCGGTGGAGGACAGCTACCAGCGCCTCGGCCTCGCGAAGATCGACATCCTGTATGTGCACGATATCGGCGTCTACCAGCACGGCGAGGCGGAGAACGCCAAGCACATCAAGGTGCTGCGCGAGAGCGGCTACAAGGCGCTCGACGAGTTGCGGCGCACTGGTGTGGTCACTGCCATCGGCCTCGGCGTGAACGAGAAGGCCGTGCTTATCGAGGCGATGGGTTTCGGCGATTGGGACGCCTTCCTGCTTGCCGGCCGCTACACGCTGCTGGAGCAGGCGCCACTCGATGATCTGCTGCCGATGTGCGTGCAGCGCGGCACCTCGATCGTTGTCGGCGGGCCGTTGAATTCCGGCATCCTGGCCGGCCGCGACACCTGGGACTATGCCGCAGCGCCCGCTGATGTCGTGGCAAAGGTTAGACAGATCCAGGCGGTGTGCGATGCCCATGGCGTTCCGCTGCCGGCCGCGGCGTTGCAGTTCCCGCTCGCCCATCCCGCAGTCTGCGCCATCATTCCGGGTCCACGTTCGGCGGCCGAGTTCGATACGAATTTGCAGTTGTTTACGTGGAGCATTCCGGCATCGTTGTGGTCGGATTTGAAGGCAGCCGGGCTGCTGCATGCGGATGCGCCGGTGCCGTAAGCGGGGCAGATTCCCAGGCAATAACGTAACTTAAGGCGTTCTATGTTGCACAGACCCGGCATACGACAGGAATAGCCGGATCGGCGCAGGAAGGCATTCCCTATCGTACGGCGGGAACCGTTACACCAATCATGTCGCCCTCGCGCACGATCGTCGCCAGCGCCGCCTCGTCCCAGCCGGCCGTGGCCGCGGGGCGCAGCGGCAGCGTCATCCAGCGATAATCGGCCGTGCTGTCGACGACGCGGATGCGGGTGCCTGCAGGCAGCGCGGTTTTCCACTCGGCCAACACGCCGGCCGGGTCGCGGACCGCGCGGGCGCGATAGCCGGCGGACTTGAACCAGAAAGGCGGGTAGCCGAGCACCGCGCGCGGGTAGCAACTGCATAAGGTGCATACGACCAGGTGGTGCAGGCCGGGCGCATTCTCCAGCACTCCCAACGGAGGCGCGCCGCGCATCGGGATGCCGAGCGCCTCCGCAGCGGCCGCGCCATCCCGCAGCATGAGCGCACGGTAGTCCGGGTCGACCCAGGCGCGGGCGACCATGTGCGCGCCCTGCGCCGGGCTGGCGTTGTCGGTGATGCGGATGCGTTCGGCGATCTCGGCCGGGCTGGCGATGCCTTTGGCCGCGAGCAGGCCGCGCACGGCGTCCAGCAGGCGGGCGGAGTCGGTTTGCAGAAGAGTCATGCGGGCTCCAGCCAGTGCTCGAAGATTTCGGCGACGATCTCGTCCGCGCGGCCGTCCGGCCACAGCACCCGGCCGTCGAACGCGACGTGATACAGCTTCCGGCGCGCCGCCGGGCGGGCGAAGGCGAGGTCTTCCGGATTGGGGAAGTCGCCGAGGCAACGCAGCACGGTGCCGAGCTGCCCGCGCAAGTAGTGAGGCGTGCGAATGTGCACAGGGCCGCGCGCCTCTGGCCAGTCGTCGCGGACGCGGACAGCGGCGCCGGGGGCCATCACGGGTCCAGCGCCGCTTGCAGCTCGCCCTCGGTGATCACGCCGCGGGCGAGCAGGTTGTCGGCGATGGAGCGAATCCAGCGTTGGTAGTATGACAGGCGATGGTATTCAGCCTCCGGAATCGCCTCGATTCCTCGGCGCAACTCGTCGACGCTCATGATGCCTTTGGCGCCGAGGATGCCTCTGATCGCGTCGACCTCGCGATCGAAGTCGTCCAGCGCGTGGGCGTCCGGGTCGATCGGCTCGCACAGGAACTTGGCGACGCCGCCCATGTCGTGATGCGCCCGCCGGTCGCTCATTGAATCACCTCCCCCGGTGCGCTGCCCCAAAAATCCGTCCGCTTCAGCCACCCACGATAATCCTGGACCTGCACCTGGCACCAGTCCGCGTTGGCGTCGCAACTGCGGATTCGGCCAATGACCGCGACTTTCAGCCGTGCCACCGGCGCGCCGTCGTCCTTGGGATCGGCCCGGACGGTTCGTTCGGCGCCGGTGACCACGAAGGTGCGCCGCCCTGTCAGCACCGCCTGATGCACCCAGCCCTTCACGCCCTCCTGGTCCTGCACCAGCCGCCAGGCCTCGAACTCGCGCTCGATCTCGACAGGGAGGTCGCGCCGCTTGTACACCCACTCGATCGGATAGCGCGTCCCGGGGCCGCTGCGCAGGTTCACCTCCTCGCCGCGCAACGATGCGAAACGGGGCAGCGGCAATCCGGTGTTCGACCCCTTCGGCGGTTCAGCCGGAGCCATTGGCGCCGGGATGGGGGCAACCGGCACGGGGACCGGGGCCGGCGCCGGGACAGCGCGGCGTGGCGTGGGACGGGCTGGCACGCGGGGCGTTGCATGGGCCGGCGGCTGGACCACGGGCACGGCATGGGTTTTGACATGGCCCGGCTTCGGCGTCTCGACGGCCATGGCGACGGGGGAAGTCAACGCGAGCAGAACCAGGACTCGCGCAATCACAACGACACGATCTGCCCGGTTCCGGCCGCGGCCAGGAAGGTGGCGACGCCCGCGACCTCCACGCCAGCGAGCAGGTCCGACGGCGACAACGCTTCCGCCCGCAGCCCGGCCTCGCACGCGATCATTCGCACGCCCATGTCGACGGCGGCTTCCCGCAACTCGCCCAGCCCAGCGACGCCTCGCCCGCGCAGCACGGCGTCGCGCCCGGCTTCCTCGAGCGTGCTCCAATCCACCTGCAGCGCCCGGCAGCCGCCATTGGTCGCGAACAGAGTCACCCGTCGGCCGAGCGCCGCAGCGCCCGACGCCAGCACGAAGGCGTAGTGCGCCCGGTTGTGCGCCCCGCTCAGCAACAGGATCGAAAGCGGCTCAGCCATGACCGCACGCACAGTCCGGATCGCGCGTCAGTGCCACGGTGCGGAACCGCATCGTCAGCGCGTCCCAGATCAGCAGTCGCCCCGACAATCCCTCGCCAATTCCCAGGATTTCCTTCAACACCTCGGTCGCCTGCAAGCTGCCCATCACGCCCGTGACCGCGCCGAGGATGCCGGCCTCGCTGCAGGTCGGCACCAGCCCGTCCGGCGGGGGCGCGGGATAAAGGCAACGGTAACAGGGACCGCCGGGCTTGAACGTCGAGAGCTGGCCGTCGAACCGCAGCACGGCCGCCGACACCAGCGTTCGCCCGGCCGCCACGCACGCATCGTTCAGCAGGAACCGGGTCGGAAAATTGTCGCTGCCGTCGCAAACGATGTCGTAGCCCGCCACCAACCCGGCGACGTTCGTTTCCGTCAGCCGGACCTCGTGCGGCTCGATCGCGACCTCCGGGTTGATCGCGCGGACCGCCTCGGCAGCCGAGGCGACCTTGCTAATCCCGACCCGCGCCGTCGTGTGCGCCACCTGCCGCTGCAGGTTGGATAGGTCCACCGCATCGTCGTCGACGATGCCGAGCGTTCCAACCCCGGCCGCCGCCAGATACATCAGAAGGGGGCTGCCCAAGCCACCTGCGCCCACCACGAGCACCCGCGCGGCTTTCAGCAGAGCCTGTCCGGTGCCGCCCACTTCGGCCAGCAGGATGTTGCGGGAGTAGCGGGTGATCTCGTCGTCGCTGAGGTCGATGTCCATGCGGCGAAGATGGGCGCGCCGTGTCGCAAGGTGCAACTACTCCTTCGAATCTTCTTTCGCGGCCGACGCGCCATGGTCAGTCAAAACCGTTGTTTATTCGAAATATACTGTCGATAGTGAGCCGCACCTGCGCCTCACGGCGTGGCTTTGACGTTTCCGGAGATGTTCCAATGGCCACAAGCGCGATCGTCCAGATCACCGACCTGCACGTGCGCCCCCATGGCATGGCGGCCTACCGCGTCGCCGAAACCAATACTATGACCGAGCGGGCGCTGCGCACGATCGCCGCGCTCAACCCGGCGCCGGACGCGGTAGTGATCACCGGTGATCTCACCGATTGCGGACTGGTTTCGGAATACTCGATCATCGCCGAAATGCTGCGGCGCCTGCTGCCGATGCCGGTCTACGCCATCCCTGGCAATCACGACCGGCGGAACAACATGATCGCCCATCTGCCCGGCACGCGCCACGAGGACGGTTTCGTCCAGTACGCCGTGGACGACCTGCCGGTGCGACTGTTGATGCTCGATACGGTGGTGCCCGGCGCCGGGCATGGCGAATTGTGCGACCGGCGGCTGCGCTGGCTCGACCGGACCCTGGCGGCCGCCCCGAACCGCCCGACCATGATCGGCATGCACCACCCGCCGTTCGTCTGCGGCATCGCCCATATGGATGCGATCAATCTCCGCAACCCCGAGGCCTTCACCGCCATCGTCGCACGGCACCGCCAAGTGCAGCGGGTCGTGTGCGGCCACCACCACCGTACCGTGACAGCCTCGGTCGCGCACGCCGTCGCCTGCATCGCGCCGTCGGTCGCGCACCAGGTCGAACTCGATTTGCGGTCGGACGCACCTGCCGGCTTCGTTCTGGAGCCACCGGGTTTCGCCCTGCATCTGTGGTCGGAGGCACACGGGTTCGTCACCCATTTCGGCGTCGTGGAGCGTTATCCCGGGCCGTTCCCGTTTACCGCCGACCCGGATTACCCTGGCCATTCCTGAATTGCTGCACTGCACGCTTTCCCTGGACAGACTCGCGAACTTGCCGCTGTCTTGCGCGCTTCACCTTTCCAAACACAGGAGAAGCCGCAATGTCCGACAACCCACTTGAAGACGATGCCGCCCGCGACCAACGCATTCGCGAGCGCGCCTACCATCTTTGGGAATCCGAGGGCAATCCGCATGGACGCGATCTGGAATACTGGGAGCGTGCGCGTGAACTCGTCGGCATGGCCGACAGTGCCGGAGCCGCCCAATTGCCGAACCCGCAAACTCACGATGACGGCAGCCTGATCTCCGCCCAGCCGATCGAGGAGGCGTCCATTCAGGACAATCTGGGCGAGTTTCCCGACCGGTCGGCCGATCAGGGCGAACGCCCACAGACCCCAAGCGTCAGGAACCGCCGCAAGCGCGCCTGATGCCGTCTATTTAGGCTGCACGTTCGGGTTTCCGCCCGGCGTGCCTGGCGGCGGGATGACCGGCATACGACCTTGCGGAGGAATAGGAAGGTTGATCCCTGGGTCGGGGTTGCCGGGCGTCAACACTCCCGAGGGCGGCGCGACAACTCCGGGATCTCGGTTCGGCACCGGGGTCGGCCGGACATCGTCGCTGGTTCCACGCGGCAGTGTCGGCGCAAGCTTCGGAGCGCCCACCTGGGCGTGCGCCGCCCCGAACCCGAGGATTGCGGCAGTTATCGTCACGATGAAGTGGAAGCGACGGCTCATGAGGGAATTCCATGTCGCAAGAGGTGTAGCGAGAACATCGACCGCTCATCTGCCCAGACGTGCTCGGGTCGCCAACCCGCGGAGGCGGCGAGCGTCTGGAAGCCCTCAATCGTGTGCTTGTAGCTGTTTTCGGTATGGATGGTTTCGCCGGCAGCAAAGCTGAACGTCACGCCTGCCACATGCGCTGTTTGCGGGCGCAGGCTTTCAAGGTGCATCTCGATCCGGCCGTCCCGGTCGTTCCAGACAGCGCGGTGACGAAAGGCCGCAAGGTCGAAATCGCCTCCGGCTTCCCGGTTCAGCCGCACCAGCAGGTTGCGGTTGAACGCTGCGGTCACCCCTTGCGCATCGTCGTAGGCGGGGACCAGCACCGACGGGTCCTTACGAAGATCGACGCCGACCAGGAACGTCGCCCCGGCGCCGAGCGTGGCGCGCACCTGCGAAAGGAAGCGCCGCGCCATTGCCGGGTCGAGGTTGCCAATTGTGGAGCCCGGGAAAAACCCCACGATCGGTTTTCCGTCGATCTCCGGCGGGAGCGCGAGCGGGGCCAGGAAGTCCGCCGTCAACGGCAACACGGCCAGCCCCGGATGGCTGTCGCCCATTCGCGCCGTCAGCGCTTCCAACGCGCCGCCGGCTACGTCGATCGGGACGTAGGCGCTAGGCTGCGGCATACGCTCCAACAGGATGGCAGCCTTCGCTTCATCGCTGGCGCCGTATTCGACCAACGCGCCACCGACTGGCATGTCGGGCGCGAGTTCCATGGCCGCCTGCGCCAGCACCACGCGTTCGGTGCGGGTAACATAGTATTCGGGCAGGCGGGTGATCTCCCCGAATAGCCGGCAGCCTTCGTTGTCATAGAACAGCTTGGCCGGCAGTGTCTTCTGCTTCTGCGACAGGCCGGCCAGCGCGTCGGCCGCGATGCCGCGGGCGGCGGACAACGTTTGGGGATGATGGGAGCCATCGGGCATGGCGAGAAATCCTTATGCGTCGCGGGCCAGACGCAATCCAGTGAACTGCCAGCGCCGGTCGGGGTGGAAGAAGTTGCGGTAGGTCGGGCGCGTGTGGCCCGGCGTCGTCGCCATCGAGCCGCCCCGCAGCACCATCTGGTTGATCATGAACTTGCCGTTGTACTCGCCAATCGCTCCCGGCGGCGCTCGGAAACCGGGGTAGGGCAAGTAGGCGCTGCCGGTCCATTGCCAGACCTGGTCCGACATCTCGGTGAGACGTTCGTCGCCGGCGGCGATCTCCCACTCGAACTCGGTTGGCAGCCGGGCGCCAGCCCAGCGAGCGAACGCATCGGCCTCGTACCAGCAAACATGCCGCACCGGCGCCGCCGGGTCGAGCGACGCGCCGCCGCCAGGGCCGAACTGCAGCCAGCCACGGTCGCGGTCGCGCCAGTACAGCGGGGCGGACCAGCCCTCGGCCTGTGCCGCCGCCCAGCCTTCGGACATCCAGAGCGTCGGCGTCCGATAGCCGCCATCGGCCATGAACTGCAGCCATTCGGCGTTGCGCACTAGGCGGTCGGCCAGCGCGAACGGACGCAGCAGGACGTCGTGGCGTGGCCCCTCGTTATCGAACACGAACCCAGCGCCGTCGTGCCCGACACCCAAAATTCCGCCTGCGAATGCCACGAACCGCGTCTCGCCAGCCGAGTGTGGCGGCGGCTGCCAACCCGGCCGCATCGCCGGCGCGAGCGGGTTCTGCGCCATGCCGTGCAGCATGTCAGTCATCAACAGTTCCTGGTGCTGCTGCTCGTGCTGCAGCCCCAGGCCAACCAAATCGGCCAAGTCCGTCCGTTGCTCCAGCAGCCGGGCCATCGCCGCGTCGACCTGGGCGCGATAGGCGCCGACCTCGGCCGCCCCTGGCCGCGTGATCATGCCGCGGGCAAAGCGCGGATGCCGGGCGCCGACGGTTTCATAGTAGGAATTGAATAGGTAGCTGAAGTCGTCGCTGAACGGCGTGTAGCTGTCCAGGTAAGGCAGCAGCAGGAACTGCTCAAAGAACCAAGTCGTATGCGCCCGGTGCCACTTGGCCGGGCTTGCATCCGGCATGGACTGGATACATTGGTCCTCGGCGCTGAGGTGTTCCGACAGGCGTTCGGTATGGGCGCGGACGGACCAAAACGCGCCCAGCGCCGATTGTTCCAGATGTCCCATAGCGATCCAATTACCGTCCCGTTGACGTGTTAACAACCTCACGCCGAGATGAGTTCCCTGCTAGCTCCGCCAATGCAGCACTTGCGGCCGCACCGGGTTCACGAACGGACGGCCCTCCGCCTGGCTCGCGAGGTACTCCTTTTTGAGGCGCAGCAGCCAACGCACCTGCACATCGGCGTCGCCCACGAACAGCATGGATGGCGTGACCGGCCCATCCGCCAGCTTGGCCGCGACCTCCAAGTCTTGGCGGAGGAAGTCGCGCGCCATCCATGCCGCTGCCGGCCGCAGCGGCGCCAGCCACGGCACCGTCCAATAGACGCAGTAGTGAACGTCGGTCTCCCCGGGGGTGATCGGGGTCACGGCAGCCAGCACGCAAGCGGAATGGCGGCTGCCTTTGATGTGCTCGATCCGAATCCCCGGCAGCTGGATGCCGATGTCGATCCGTATGTCGCGCCCGAGCAGCCGGTAGGGATTGGCGCCGTGCTTCAACTGGTGCTGCTGCATGCGGAAGCCGAGCGGCGCCGGTTCGAAATGCTTCTCCTTCGCCCGCAGCGACAATCCCGACTTTGATTTCCACCAGCGCGAGGTGTGCACGAAAGCCGGATGCGCCGGGTCGCAGAATCCCATGGCGGCGATCTCGGCGTTGGATGGGAAGCGCATGGTGGTGGTGACCTGCGGCGCCTGGCCGTCGAAGCCCGGCACCGTCGGCACCTCGGGCAGCGTCTCCGGCAGGGTCCGCCCGGCGGGGACGTACACCCAAACGTTGCCCTGCACCTCCCGGCATGGATAGGCGCGCAGGCGGAACCGGCCCGGCACGATGTCGTCATGCTCGGCCAGGGCTGGAATTTCGGTGCAGGCGCCGTTGGCCGCGCTGAATGCCCAGCCGTGGTAGCTGCAGCGCAGGCTAGTTCCGTCGAAGCTGCCATGTTGCATTGGCATTCCGCGATGCGGGCACAAATCCGCGTAGGCGAACACGCCGCCATCGCTCTGGCGGCCGATGATCAGCTTCTCGTCTAGCATCGTCATCGGCCGTGTCTTCCCGGGCGGCACTTGGCTGCCGGGAAAGGCGATATACCAAAATCCACGCATCATGCCGTCGTCAGACGCTGCCATCAGAACTGTCCTGGAACTCTTCGCTGTCGGGGAAAAGCCGTCGAGCGCCTACAAAGCGGCCCGGAAATGGGGCGGAATGGCCCATAGTTCGTCTGCGTTCACGTGCAAATCAAGCCGGTAACGCTCCTGTTCGCGACCGGCTGTGCTCGCCAGCGTCTTATCCAGCCAGGTGCGCACCGGTGTCACGCCACGCTCGAAGCTGACGGAGCTTCGGCGGGGCAGGGCGGCCATCGCATCGAACGTATTGGTCCAGCTCGCGTCATCGACCCGCTGGTGCTCGCCGGCGTCCAGGGCAGCCCAGGCCATCGACCGGGTCTTGGCCAAGCGGGCCAGCCCGGCGGCGCGGTCGAACCAGCGGAGATGGAACATATAAAGGTGGGAAAACTGCGGCGTCATGTCGGCCGAATGGAATCCCGGCGCCCATCGGACTGGCCGCCGGGTCAGGGCGGGCTTGCACATGGCGCTGGTGAAGCGGACCCAGCCCCGCTGCTCGCCCACGCGGCGGCGCGCATCGAACCCCGCTTCCAGCACTGGGACGTGCTGCACGTCGAGGCCGATGGCAGTCACGACATCGCTCGCCACGTCTGCGCAGAAGGCGGGCAGATTGGCGAACCGGGCCGGGTCTGCGACCAGCAGCTCGTCCACGTCGGTGACGATCACCCAGTCGTAGTACTCCAACAGCGCCACCACGATCCCTCCGACGAACCGGGCCCGGCGTTCGTCATCATGCGGCGAGCGGGGCAGCCGGAGCACGTTGACACCGGGCGCATCGGTGCAGCCGTGATCGACCACCGTGCAGTGCACGGCGCCGAGCTGGCCGGCGTAGTGCCTGACCCAGATCGGCAGGAACAGCGCCTCATTGTAGGCCATGGTGAGTGCAGCAATTTTGGGCGGCAAACCACATTCCTCGGGCTGCCTGGGTCAGGCGACCGCCGCCTGCCGCTTTTGCGCGCCGATGAACGTTACCATAACGCTCGCGACCAGGCATAATGCTCCCGCCGACATGAATGCGCTGAGATAGTCGCCGGTGCCGACCCGCAGGGCCCCGGCGGCCCATGCAGCGGTCGCTGCGCCCAGCTGGTGCGTGGCGGCGATCCAGCCGAAATACACCGGCACGTTGTCCTCGCCGAAAGTTTGCGCCGTCAGCCGCACCGTCGGCGGCACGGTCGCGATCCAGTCCAGGCCGTAGAACACCGCGAAAACGGACAGGCCCCAGAACGAGTAGTCGAACGCGAACGGCAGGAACAGCAGCGAGATGCCGCGCAGGCCGTAGTACCACGCGAGCAGCGCCCGGCTGTCCCAGCGGTCGGACAGCCAGCCCGACAGGGTGGTGCCGAAGAAGTCGAACACGCCCATCGCCGCCAGCAGGCCCGCGGCCGTCACCTCCGGGATGCCGTGATCGACGCAGGCTGGGATCAGGTGGGTCGCGATCAGGCCGTTGGTGGACGCGCCGCAGATGAAGAAGCTGCCGGACAGCAGCCAGAAATCGCGGTATCGCACGGCGTCGCGCAGCACGCGCAGCGCCCGCAGCGCCGGGTTTTCGCCGCGGGGCGGGGTGGGCAGCACCTCGGTCCCGCCATACGGCGCCAGGCCCAAATCGGACGGCCGGTCGCGCACCAGCAGCGCCACGGGGACGATCATCGCGACCGCCACCGCGGCGACCGTCAGCGAGACGGAGCGCCAGCCGTACGTCGTGGCCAAATGCGCCAGGACCGGCAGGAAAATCAGCTGCCCGGTCGCAGTGCTCGCCGTCAGCACACCCATCACCAGTCCGCGCCGCTGGCTGAACCAGCGCGAGGCGATGGTCGCCCCCAGCACCAGCGCGGTGACGCCGGTTCCGGTGCCGACGACCACGCCCCACAGCGCCACCAACTGCCACGATTGGCGCATCAGCGGCGTGAGCGCCACGCCGGTCGCGATGATGGCGAGCGACACGACCATGGTGCGGCGGACGCCGAACCGCTCCAGCACGGCCGCCGCGAACGGCCCGGCCAGTCCGTACAGGAAGATATTGACCGCGACGGCGAACGAGATCGTGGCGCGCGACCACCCGAACTCCTGCTCCAGCGGCACGATCAGCACACCGGGCGTGGACCGCACGCCGGCGGCCAGCAGCAGCACGCCAAACGTGACCGCGGCGACGATCCAGGCGTAGTGCAAGCGGGGGCGGACGGTCACGGACATCGTTCTCTCCTCGGCGCCGCAAAATAAGGGTACATGCACCTATTCGGGAACCCCTCTCGCGTCATGCCTGCCACGTGCGGCGACCGGCGATCTCCCGCAGCAGCTTGCGGCGCATCGCGTCGGCGAACGCGTCGTAGGTCGGGCAGGGCAGGGCAAACGCGCCGGGGCCGCCGATCACCTCGTCGGTGTAGCTTTGCAACAGGTCCGGTTCCTCGTGCAGCACGCATAGGCCGTTGATGGTCACCCCGGCCGCCGCCAGCCGGTCGCGCACCGGCTCCGGCCGCACGCCCTCGTTGGAGCGTCCGTCGCCGATCACGTCGATGACCTGGCGGGCCGCCGAGACCTCGCCCAGCATCCGCTCGCATGCCAGCAGCGCTTCGCCGATCGCCGTCGAGCCAGCGCGGACGCTGCGTGGCACGTCCTGCACCGCCTGCGCGAACGCCTCCGCCGAGGCTGCATCGGCGATCCGCGTCCAGTCCGTCATGGCCTCCTGCGCGCCCGTGCCGGACCACAGCAGCAGGCTGCACACCGACGCGCCCGCCGCGCCACCGGTCAGCCCCGCCACCACTTCCGAATCGCGCAGGGCCGCCCCTATCGCCCCCGCCATCAGGTTGAACTCGTCGTAGGTGACGCTGGCCGAGCCGTCGAGCGCGAGGATGAGGGCGAGGTCGGCGTGATCCACGGGGACTAGCGGTTCGCCCCCGGCGTCCACAGCACGTCGGCGGCGCCCCCTGCGTTCAGACGCCGCCCGAGCACGAACAGGTGGTCGGACAGGCGGTTGAGCGTGCGCAGCACCGCCGGGTTCACCGCCTCGGAGCGGGCCAGCGACACCACCAGCCGTTCCGCCCGGCGGACCACCGTACGGGCGAGGTGGGCGTACGCCGCTGCGGGTGTGCCGCCGGGCAGGATGAAGCTGGCCAGCGGCGTCAGCGCCTCGTTCATCGCCGCCACCTCCGCTTCCAGCCGCAGCGCGGGCGCGTCCGTCAGTCGCAGGCGCTCGCCCATCTCGCCGGGCACGCACAGGTCGGCGCCCATGTCGAACAGGTCGTTCTGGATGCGCGCGAGCATCGCATCGGCGTCCGCGTCCCCGCTCACGTGCAGGCGCAGCAGGCCGATGGCAGCGTTGGCCTCGTCCACGGTCCCGTAGGCCTCGACCCGCAGCGCGTCCTTCGCCACGCGGGTGCCGTCGCCCAGCGAGGTCTCGCCGGTGTCGCCGCCGCGGGTGACGACGCGATCGATCCGAACCATGATGCTATTTCCCGATGAAGTTGAAGTTCTGCGCGAATATGGAGGCGATCGGCACGCCGTCCTTGATCGGCACGGTGAAGTGCCATTTTCGCATCGCTTCGATCGCTTCGTGATCGAGCGACTCGATCCCGGAGCTCTCCACCAAATCGATGCTCTCGACGGCGCCGGTCGGCGCGACGTGCACGATCAGGCCGACCTCGCCTTCCTGGTGGCGGCGGGCGGCGTCAATCGGGTACTCGGGCGGCTTGTTGCGATATCGCGCGTCCGGCGTCGTTTCCACGACGTTGTCCCCGGTCACGGTCAGCGATGTCTGGTCGTCGTCGGCGTTGCCGAGGTTCACCGCAGGTTGCGACGCTGCTGGAGCGGGGGCCGACGCCGGAACGGGGGTTGAAGGTGGAGCCGGCGCGGCCGCCGGCGCCGGTGCGGGGAGGGGGACGGCGTCCGGCGCGGGCGGGTCCGGCGCCTGCATGGCCGGTTGCGGTGGGGCAGGCGCCGGCGCTGGCTGCGCCTCCGGGGGCGCCCCTTTCTCGGTCGCTGGACGATGGACGTACTCGATCTCGATCGTGGGAGCGGCGTCGGGCGGCGACGGCAGCGGCGGCGTGAACCGCACCAGCAACGCCAGCAATGGCAGCGCGTGCAAGGCGAAAGCGGCCGGAACGGTCCAGCGCATCAGGCTTGGCCGAGGGCTTGGCAGGTTGCGCCTCACAGCACCAGCACGCCGTGGTGCTTGGCCTTCCCCTCCGGCTCGACATGGATGGTGATCGCCAGCTCGCCCATGTCGTGCCGCAGGGCCGTCTCGATGCGGTCGCAGATTGCGTGCGCCTCGTCCACCCGCATTTCGCCCGGCACGACCAGGTGGAACTCCAGGAAGGTCAGCCGCCCGGCGTGTCGGGTGCGCAGGTCGTGCGCCTCCAGCGCGCCCTCGGCGTGGGCGCCGACGAGTTGGCGGATGCGGTCGATCACCTCCGGCTCCGGCGCCGCGTCCATCAATCCGCCCACCGATTTGCCGACCAGGTGCAGGCCCGACCACAGCACGTAGGCCGCGACCGCCACGGCCAGCACCGGGTCGAGCTGGGTGTTGCCGGTCCATACCGCCAATGCGAGGCCGACTAGGATCGCGCCGGAGGAGACGACGTCGGTCGTCAAATGCCGTCCGTCGGCGGACAACGCGGGCGAGCGGGCACGGCGTCCCGCGCTGGTCAGCACCCACGCCCATACTGCGTTCAGCAAGCCGGCGGCGAGGTTCAGCCCCATGCCGGTCCAGGGCGCCTCGATCGGGCGGGGGTTGCGCCACACGTCGTAGGCGTGGACCAGGATCGACACCGCCGCGACCACGATCAGCGCGCCCTCGATGGTGGCCGCAAAGAACTCCGCTTTGGCGTGGCCGTAGGGATGGTTGGCGTCCGCCGGCTTCTCGGCCAAGCGCAGCGCCACCAGCGCGATAACCGCGGCGGCGACGTTGACGGTGCTTTCGAGCGCGTCGGAGAACAAGGCCGCGGAGTCGGTCAGCCACCAGCCAGCCGCCTTCAGCGCCAGCACCGCCAAGCCGAGGGCGATGCTGCCCCCTGCGATCCGCCGCGTGTGTCCCACTCCGTTCGCGCTCCGTGCCGAAGTCCGGTGCTAGCAAACCCGGCGCGCGGCGTCATCCTTGAGCGACTAGGCGGCTTGGCCTCGCCGGGTTGTCGACCCGTAGCGGCCGGACAGGAGCACGCCGGCGTTAGGCGCCACCGCCTTGAGGCCGAGCCGTTCCAGCATCTGGAACGCGGTGCACACCGACGCCGACACGACCGGCAGGCCGGTGCGGCGCTCCGCCTCCGCGATGGCGCCCAGCGAGGGCATCTGCACGCAGGCCGACAGCACCAGCGCGTCCACGCCGGCGTATTTGAGGTTCGGCAAGCTGTCGAGCACCAGCATCGGGTCGCGCGCGCCCACCTCCAGGTTGTCCTCGATTTCGAGCGCCACCCGGTCCTGCACCTCAATGCCCTCGGCTTCGATGTAGTCGCACACCAGTTGAGTGAGCGGCTTCATGTAGGGCGCGATCACCGCGATCCGCTTGGCGCCAAGCGTGTGCAGCCCGTCGACCAACGCGCCGGCGCTGGTGACGACGGGTGCCGGGCCGCCATTGGCGACCGTCGCCTGGTGCAGCCGCGCCTCGCTCTCGCGGTGGTAGCCCTGTCCCATGCTCATGATCGCGACCAGGCAGGCGTAGCCCAGCACGTCCACCCGCGCGTCGGACAATTCCAGCGCGCAGCGGTCGGAGTCGCCATCCATCGCCGCCAATTCTTCCTTGGTGACCTTCTTCATCCGCATGCGGCTGGAGTGGAAGGTGAACCGCTCGGGCTCGATGGCCTCGCGTGCCCGCAGGATCGCCGGAATTTCCGTCTCCATCGTCGTGTTGGAGCTCGGGACGATCTGGCCGATGCGGACATATGGTTTGCTGGGCATGATGTCCTCCGTGTTCTTGCTTGGGGTGTCAGCCTCCGCCGACAGCCTTCACCACCTTGCCGGTTCCGTCGCAGGTCTCGCAAGCCGCGTCGCCGGAACGCCCACTACCGTTGCAGGTGGGGCAGATATCCTCGCCGGTGCCGGGCGTGCCGGGTGGCGCGTCATCGCCGGGTGCGGTCTCCGGCACTTCGATGGGTTCACCACTCATGTTGTTTATCCTTCCTGATTGTGGTTTCCAATAACGCGTCAGGCGCTCGAAAGATTGGCTCTGCCTTCTTGCGAAGGCGAACCGCCTGGTTTTACCTCGCGGCGTTCCAACGGGAGACGACGAGGACACACGCACATTGGCTGGCGGCGCTCGCGCTCGCCTTCGCCACGCCAGCGGAGGCCCGTGCGCCGGACTTCAGGCCTTGGAAGATCTCGCCAAATAGATCGCGAAATCGTGAGCCGACCGTCTTGGCTATCGGGCGTTGCGCTGTTCACACATGGAGGACCTCACATGCGGATGCTACTCGCGGCCACCGGCTTCGGGCTTCTCGCTATCACCCCGCTCGCCGCCCAAACGCCCAACGTCCAGCAGTTGCTGCAAGGGCTGACGACGGGCAATCAGGGGCAGGACCAGGGTCTGCGCGACGCGTTCGAGCGTGGCTACCAGAAAGGCCGGCAGGACGAGGCGCAGCAGCGACGCTCCGATCGCGGCGGCTCCGATCGCGGCAGCTATGACCGCAGCGGCAGCGATCGATCCGGCAACGACCGTTCCTACCGGCAAGCTCCCGACGACAATCGCAACTACGGCAACGGGGACCAAGGAAGCGGCACCTATCGCCGCTGACGAGGCTTAATCCTGCGCGAGACTGATCTCGGTCACGAATTTGCGGCGCATGGCGCGTTCGAAGTCGGCAAATCCGGCCGCCGGGATCAGGAACGCGTTCGGCCCGCCGATCACGTGGTCCCAGTACCAGGCCTCAAGCGTGTCGGCTTCGTCGCCTTCGAGGATGGGCAAGCCATTTACCGTGACGCTGGCGGCCGCCAACTCATCCCGGACCTCGTCCACGGTTTCGGGAGGGTTGCAATTGTCATGGCCATCGCCGGAGACGTCCACGACCAAGTGGTCGGCCGGCACTGGCAACTGGGTCAGCAACTTGTCGGCGATGCTGCGCAAGGCTGCTGACATGCAGGTGAAGGCGCTGTCCGCACGGCGCAAGCCGCGCACGCGTGTGGCGAACCGCCGCACGTCGCCGCTGTTGGTCAGCAAGGTCCAGGGTATCGAAAGGCTGGGCCGGTTGGACCATTGCACCAGGGCTACCAGCATGGCCTGCTGCCGTCCGGCCAGGATGGTGCCCTGCACTTCGCGGCTTTCGAATGCAGCGGCGATCCCATCCATCTGCAGGCTGAACCGCCCGGCGTCCACCGAGCCCGACACGTCGACCGCCAGCACGAGCGCCACGTCCACCCGCTCCGTTTGCGCCATCGCCGGGCACGCGAGCAATGCGATCAAGACCGGCAGGACGCGCCACACGCTACCGCTCCGCGAAGTCGAGGTTGCGCACGCTTTCTAGTCCGATCGCTTGATCCAGCCCGACAGCGCCGCGGAGGGATGCGCCATGAACGTCGGCCCGCGCCAAATTGGCGCCGGCCAGGTTGGCCCCGTCCAGCTTGGCCCCGGCCAGGTCGGCCCGTTGCAGGTTGGCCCGCGCCAGATTGGCCCCGCGCAGGTCGGCAAAAGTAAGGCTGACGCCCTCGAGGTCGGCGCCTTCCAGGTTCGCAGCCATCAACTGGCACCCGCTGAGATCCGAGTGCGCGGCGGCGAGGAACTGCAATCGTCCCAGTTCGAGATGGGCGTTGGCCAGGTTGACGCCGGTCCAGTCGCCGTTGCCCAACTTGGCCAGCAACCGCGCGCCGCTCAGGTTGGCGCCGTGAAAGCGTGGCGCTTCGGTTGCGGGATTTTCCCCCAGCAGGGATGACGCCGCCGGCAGGAACATCGTCGCGCCAGACAGGTTCGCCTCCGAGAAATCGGCCCGGATGATGATCGCGCGATCCAAGTTGGCCCCGGCCAAATTGGCGCCGACCAGCCGTACGCCGGTCAGGTCGGCGCCAAACAGGTTGGCGCCGGATAGGTCGAGGTCGGCCAGATCGAGCCGCGACAGGTCGCGGCCGGACAGATCAGCCGGATGCCTGCCGTGCAGCACGACGATCACCTGTGGCACGGTCATCGTCGCTGCCGTTGCCGGCCAAGCAGCCATTAGGCACGCAAGCAGGGTTGCGGCAAAAGCGGGAGGTTCATTGGCCGGCTGTCGCTTCGACCGCTTCATCGCCAAATGCTTCATTGGGCAAGCCTAGCTTGGCCGTTCTGCCAGCGCCACATCGATCTATTGGCAGAATAGGCACGGCCGGTAAGAACGGAACTGCAAGCGTTGGCGCGACAACATGACGGCGAACCCCTTATTTTGAGCTAATCGACCACGTGCTTGCAGCAGTTCTGGCTACGAAATTGCGCGCGTGAATCCAAGTCGCTTCTGACCTAGTGGGATAGATTTACGAAAACGTTCGACGTGATCGGCAATTTTCTAGTTGGTAAACAGAGATCTTCTACTTGGGACTTATCATCGCTGCTCACCAGAGCTGAAGTTGAAACAAGGCAATCTCAATATTTCTACGTCTTTTGGTCATAGAAAAATTCTTTGTTATTAACCTACTTCGGTTTGCTTCAAATTTTTCCTTAAATCGGTTTTTTTCATCGAAGATACCTGCCCAATTCAGGGCAGATGCTATATGTCCCGCGCTGCATCAATTCAATGTCATGACTCGGCGTCAAGCTGACCGGCTCGGCGGCGGCGAAGCTCTGCACGAAGGAAAAGCATGGCGGACTCACCTATACCGGGCAAAGCTCTGGACGAGGTTCAACTGCTGCGCGCCGAGGTGGCGGGCCTGCGAAAGGCGCTTGCCGCCGCCAAACGCCTGCCTATCCGCAGCAGCGCCGGCCCGACTGCGGGCGAATCGCCAAACGACGGCCTCGGCCCATTGCGGCAATACCCGCCGTCGCGTGACCCAGATGTGCTCCGGAGTGAAGCCCGGCTGCACGCCATCATCGAAAGCGCGATCGACTACGCCATCATCACCGCGGATTTCCAGGATCGCATCACTGGCTGGAACAGCGGCGCCATCCGCCTGCTCGGCTGGGAGGAGGCCGATGTGCTCGGCCGCCCCTGCAAGCTGATCTTCACGCCCGAGGATTGCGCAGCCGGCGTGCCTGAGGCGGAGATGCTGATGGCGCTGAACGAGGGCAGGGCCGTGGATGAGCGCTGGCATGTGCGCCGCGACGGCACGCGGTTCTGGGCGATGGGCGAATTGCTGCCGCTGCACGACGGCGAGCTGTTGGGCTACCTTAAAATCCTGCGCGACTGCACCGAGCAGCGCCGGGCCGCGGAGGCATTGCGCGAAAGCGAGCAGCGCTACCGCCTGATCGTCGAAAGCGCGCGCGACTACGCCATCTTCACTACCGACCTGCTGGGCCGGATCACCAGCTGGAACCGTGGCGCCCGCGAGGTTTTGGGCTGGGACGAGGCGGAAGCGTTGGGACGGCCCCACTCGATCCTTTACACGCCTGAGGACCACCTCGCCGGCGTTCCAGAGGCCGAAATGGCCGAAGGGCACGCCCAACACGACCGCTGGCACCTGCGCGCCGACGGCTCGCGCATTTGGGGCACCGAGGTGATGACGCCGCTGCAGGACAGCGACGGCAAGACCCATGGCTATTTGAAGATCCTGCGCGACCGCACCGAGCAGAAGCGTGAGGAGGAGCAGCGGCAACTGCTCCTGGCGGAGTTGAACCACCGGGCCAAGAACACCCTGGCGATCGTCCAGTACTTGGTGTCGCAGACTGCGACCAACGCGGCCACGCCGGGCGACTTGCGCGATGCGTTGCAGGGACGGCTGGATGCGCTGGCGTCCGCGCACGATCTGCTCACGCGGGAGGCATGGCGAGGCGCCGGGCTGGCCGACGTGGCGAGGGCGACGCTTGCGCCCTATGACGCCCGGGCCGAGCGCATCGTGGTTTCCGGCCCCGAGATGCGTTTGACGCCGAATGCCGCCCTGGTGCTCAACATGGCGCTGAACGAACTCGCGACCAATGCCGCCAAGTATGGCGCACTCTCCACCGAACAAGGAACCCTGGAGGTCGTGTGGTTCGTGGACCGCCCACCCGAAACTTCGAATGGCGGCGCGCTCGACCTGGTGTGGCGCGAGCGCGGCGGGCCGCCCGTCGTCGCCCCGCCGCGCCGCGGGTTCGGCTCGCGGCTGATCGAGGACGGGGTGTCCTACCAGCTTGGCGGGCAGGTCGAACTGCAATTTCCATCCGAGGGGGTCGAGTGCCGTTTCCGGCTCCCTCTGACCAGCAAACTAGGAGGGACGTGATCATGGGCGAGCAGGGCGGGAAACTGGACGGCTTGCGCGTGCTGGTGGTCGAGGATACCGCGGTGCTGGCCTGGCAGGTGCGCGATGTGTTGGCAGCGGCCGGAGCGGATGTCGCGGGTCCGGTGCCGAGCGTGGCCCGCGCGCTCGCCTTGTTGGCCCAACAGAAGGTTGACGCTGCGGTGCTGGACAAGAACCTCGACGGCGATCCGGCCGATCCGATCGCCGACGTGCTGGTCGCGCAGGACGTGCCGTTCGTGTTCCTGACCGGCTACGGCTCGGACGACACGGAAGGCCGGCACGGCACGCGGCCGCATCTCGGCAAGCCGCTGCGGCCGATAGCTCTGGTGCAGGCCATCGCCGACCTCGCGGCAGGCCGGACGCGGGCGGGCTGATGAAGCACGGGCCGGGGAGGAGGCGAGGATGCCGGGCCGGTCGGTTGCACAGGGCAATCCTGCATGTTAGAGGCTCCGCGCCGGAACTTAGCCGGTTCTCGTTCCTCCTGACGATGGAATTGCCGCGTGGCTGCTGAAGGCACGACGATCTCTACGAGCGGGGGCCTTCAAGGCCGGTATGCCGCAGCGCTGTACGATCTTGCCGACGAACGTCGTGAGCTCGACCCGACTGTCGACCAGATGGAGGCGCTTGGCCGCCTCGTCGACCAGAGCCCGGAACTGCGCCGGCTGCTGTCCAGCCCGTTGATCGACGTGACCCAGGCCCGCACCGCCGCCCAGCGCGTGCTGGAGCAGCAGGGTTTCGGCAAGACCGTGCTCGATTTTGTCGGCGTTGTGGCCAACAACCGCCGGCTCAACTCCTTGCGCGCCATTATCGCCGCGTTCGCAGCCTTGGTTGCGCAGAAGCGGGGCGTGATCGTGGCCAACGTCGCATCCGCCCACGCGCTGACCGACGTGCAGCGGGAACAGTTGCGCGCCCGGCTGATCGAGGCTGGATACGGCAACGTCAACATTCAGGAGACGGTCGATCCGGCCCTGCTCGGCGGCCTTGTGGTGCGCGTTGGCGCCCGCCTTTACGACACAAGTCTAAAATCCCGGCTGCAGCGCCTGCAGTACGCGATGAAGGGAGCTGCTTAAGCCATGGAAATCCGTCCCGCCGAAATCTCCGAAATCCTGAAGCAGCAGATTGCCAGCTTCGACCGCGAGCAGGACGTCGCCGAGACGGGCCAGGTGCTGAGCGTCGGCGACGGCATCGCGCGCGTGTTCGGCTTGCAGAACGTGATGTCCGGCGAGCTGGTCGAGTTCCCGTCCGCCGGGCTGCGCGGCATGGCGCTGAACCTCGAGACCGACAATGTCGGCGTGGTGATCTTCGGCGACGACCGCGCCATCCGCGAGGGCGACACCGTCAGCCGCACGCAGCGCATCGTGTCCGTCCCGGTCGGCAAGGGCCTGCTGGGCCGGGTGGTCGACGGCCTCGGCCAGCCGATCGACGGCAAGGGCCCGCTGACGGACGTGAAGGACATGCTGGTCGAGCAGAAAGCGCCCGGCATCATCCCGCGCCAGTCGGTGAACGAGCCGATGCAGACTGGGCTGAAGGCGATCGACGCGCTGATCCCGGTGGGCCGCGGCCAGCGGGAGCTGATCATCGGCGATCGCCAGCTCGGCAAGACCGCCATCATCATCGACACCATCATCAACCAGAAGACGGCGCACGCCGGCGCCGACGAGAAAAAGAAGCTCTACTGCATCTACGTCGCGATCGGGCAGAAGCGCTCCACCGTCGCGCAGATCGTGCGCTCGCTGGAGGAGAACGGCGCGATGGAGTATTCCATCGTCGTCGCCGCCACCGCGTCCGACCCGGCGCCGCTGCAGTTCCTGGCGCCCTACACCGGCGCCACCATGGGCGAGTTCTTCCGCGACAACGGCATGCACGCCGTCATCTTCTACGACGACCTGTCCAAGCAGGCCGTCGCCTATCGCCAGATGTCGCTGCTGCTGCGCCGCCCGCCGGGCCGCGAGGCGTACCCGGGCGACGTGTTCTACCTGCACTCGCGCCTGCTGGAGCGCGCGGCCAAGATGAGCGACGCGTTCGGCGGCGGCAGCTTGACGGCGCTGCCCGTCATCGAGACGCAGGCCGGCGACGTGTCCGCCTACATCCCGACCAACGTCATCTCCATCACCGACGGCCAGATATTCCTGGAAGCCGAGATGTTCTTCCGCGGTATCCGCCCGGCGGTGAACGTCGGCCTGTCCGTCTCGCGCGTCGGGTCCGCCGCGCAAATCAAGGCGATGAAGCAGGTTGCCGGCCGCATCAAGCTGGAGTTGGCGCAATACCGCGAGATGGCGGCGTTCGCGCAGTTCGCCTCTGACCTCGATGCCTCGACCCAGCAGTTGCTGGCCCGCGGCGCACGGCTGACGGAGCTGCTGAAGCAGCCGCAGTTCAAGCCGATGCCGGTCGAGGAGCAGGCGGTGGTGATCTTCGCCGGCGTGCGCGGCTACCTCGACAAGATCGAGGTGAGCCGCATTGGCCAGTTCGAGAAGCAATTGCTGAGCGAGATCAAGGCGCGGGAGCCGAGCGTGCTGGAGAACGTCCGCAACGACGGCCAGTTCAAGCCGGAAACCGAGAAGACGCTGGTCGGCTTCCTGGACGGCTTCAGCAAGTCGTTCGCGGCCTAGCCGGGTCGCTGAGCCATGGCGAGCCTCAAGGCGCTTCGGGCGCGCATCAACTCCGTCAAGTCCACGCGCAAGATCACCAGTGCGATGAAGATGGTCGCAGCCTCCAAGCTGCGCCGGGCGCAGAGCCAGGCGGAGGCGGCGCGTCCCTATGCCGACCGGATGGAGCGGATGCTGGCGGCGCTCGCGGCCAGCGTGCAGGGCAGCCCGACGGCGCCGCGGATGCTGGCCGGCACCGGGTCGGACCGCGTGCACCTGCTGATCGTGATCACCGCCGACCGCGGCCTGGCTGGGGCGTTCAACACCAACGTGTCCCGCACCGCGCGCAACCTGGCGCGGCGGCTGGAAGCGGAAGGCAAGACGGTCAAGATCATCACCGTCGGGCGCAAGGGCCGCGACTATCTCCGGCGTGAGCTGGCGACCCGGATCGTCGGCGAGATCAGCTTCGCCGGCAAGAAGCGGATCGAATTCGCCGATATCCAGGCGATCGGCGAACAGGCCGCCGCCATGCTCGGCCGCGACGAGTTCGACATCGCGAGGGTCGTGTACAACCGCTTCCAATCGGTCATCTCCCAGGTGCCGACCGAGATGCAGATCATCCCGCCACTGCTGCCCGGCGAGGGCAACGCGGTCGGCACCGGCGCGATCTATGAGTTCGAGCCGGACGAGGAAACCATCCTGGCCCGGCTGCTGCCCAAGAACATGGCCATCCAGCTATATCGCGCGCAGCTCGAAAGCGGCGCCGGCGAGCAGGGCGCGCGGATGACCGCGATGGACAACGCCACGCGCAACGCGGGCGAGGCCATCACCAAGCTGACATTGAACTACAACCGAACCCGCCAGGCGAACATCACCCGCGAGCTGATCGAGATCATCTCCGGCGCCGAGGCGCTGAAATAAAGGGAGCCGTCATGGCGAAGAACAACGTAGGCCGCATCACCCAGGTTCTCGGCGCCGTCATCGACGTGCAGTTCGAGGGCGACCTGCCGTTCATCCAGAACGCGCTGACGACCAAGCTCGGCGACCATACGTTGGTGATGGAAGTGGCGCAGGAACTCGGCGAGAAAACCGTTCGTTGCATCGCCATGGACAGCACCGACGGCATGGTCCGCGGACATGAGGTTCTGGACACCGGCGCGCCGATCAGCGTTCCGGTCGGGCCCGAGACGCTGGGCCGTATCCTGAACGTTATCGGCGAACCGATCGACGAGCGTGGCCCGGTCCACGCCAAGATGCGCTACCCGATCCACCGCGCCGCGCCGTCGTTCGAGGATCAGGCGACTTCGTCCGAGGTGCTGGTGACGGGGATCAAGGTTGTGGACCTGCTTGCCCCCTACCTGAAAGGCGGCAAGATCGGCCTGTTCGGCGGCGCCGGGGTGGGCAAGACGGTGCTCATTCAGGAGTTGATCAACAACATCGCCAAGGCACATGGCGGCGTGTCGGTGTTCGCAGGCGTCGGCGAGCGGACGCGCGAGGGCAACGACCTGTATCACGAGATGATCGATGCCGGCGTGATCAAGCTTGGCGAGGGCACCACCGAAGGGTCCAAGGTGGCGCTAGTCTATGGCCAGATGAACGAGCCGCCGGGCGCCCGCGCTCGCGTGGCGCTGTCCGGGCTGTCGTTGGCGGAGTATTTTCGCGACGAGGAAGGCCAGGACGTGCTGTTCTTCGTGGACAACATCTTCCGTTTCACCCAGGCCGGCGCCGAAGTGTCGGCGCTGCTGGGCCGCATCCCGTCCGCGGTGGGCTACCAGCCGACGCTCGCGACCGACATGGGTGCGCTGCAGGAGCGCATCACCAGCACCAAGAAGGGCTCCATTACGTCCGTGCAGGCGATCTACGTGCCGGCTGACGACCTGACCGACCCGGCCCCCGCAACTTCCTTCGCCCACTTGGACGCGACCACCGTGCTGTCCCGCCAAATCGCCGAGTTGGGCATCTACCCGGCGGTCGACCCGCTCGACTCCACATCGCGCTCGCTCGACCCCCGCATCGTCGGCGAGGAGCACTACAACGTTGCCCGTGAGGTGCAGCGCATTTTGCAAACCTACAAGTCGCTGCAGGACATCATCGCCATTCTCGGCATGGACGAGCTGTCGGAGGAGGACAAGCAGGTCGTCTCCCGCGCCCGTAAAATCCAGCGTTTCCTCAGTCAGCCGTTCCACGTGGCGGAAATCTTCACCGGGTTCCCCGGCGTGTTCATCCCGCTTGCCGACACCGTCCGCAGCTTCAAGGGAATCGTGAACGGCGAGTACGACCACTTGCCGGAGAACGCGTTCTACATGGTCGGCACCATCGAGGACGCGGTGAAGAAGGCCGAGGGGATGAAGGTCGCCTGATGCCGGTCGAACTCGAAATCGTCAGCCCGGAGCGGTTGCTGCTCTCGCGCCCGGTGGACATGGCGGTCATCCCAGCGGCCGAGGGCGAGATCGGCGTGCTGCCCAACCATGCGCCGATGATCGTGCTGCTGCGCGGCGGGGTGATTGCCATCCACGAGGGCGGCCGGGTGACGGACCGGCTATATGTCTCGGGGGGGTTCGCTGAGATCACGCCCGAGCGCTGCACGATCTTGGCGGATGAGGCGGTGCCGGTGGGTGAGTTGTCCAAGGCCGAAGGCGAGCGCCGGCTAGATGAGGCCGAGCGTGCCTATGCCGATGCGGACAAGATGGATGTGGCCGCGTTGGACGAGGCGATGGACCGCATGCAGTCCGCCCGGGCGATGGTCGACGCGGCGCCCTAAGTCCGTTGCAGTGAGGTCACATGCCGCGTGGCAACAGTGTCATGCACAGGCGCTCGCTCGACCTGCAGCAACCAGCGCCGCCAAACAGCTTTATAAGCCGACACGATGAAGCATTGGCGCATTGATGAGGTGGCTTGGAAGGATTTCGATCCGTCCAAGGTCGACCCGGGTATCATTCCACTCGTCAAGGCGGCGGCGATGGTCGAGCGGAACGGCATCGACTATGCTGCCTATCTCGGCAAGATCTTCCGCGATGACCCGGCGTTCCGCGCCGCCACTGACAATTGGGCCATCGAGGAAGTGCAGCACGGCGACGCCTTGGGCAAGTGGGCGATGCTGGCCGATCCCGGCTGGGATTTCATGGCCTCGTTCGAGCGCTACCGAACCGGCTACAAGCTTCCGCTCGATGCCGAAGCCAGCGTCCGGGGCTCACGCACCGGCGAGCTGATCGCTCGCTGCATGGTCGAAACTGGGACATCGAGCTACTACACGGCATTGGCCGAGGCGACCGATGAGCCGGTCCTGAAGGCAATCTGCAAGCAAATAGCCGGCGATGAGTTTCGGCATTTTAAGCTGTTCTACGACCACATGCGCCGCTATCTCGCGCGCGAGAGGATCGGCGTCCTGCAGCGGCTGCGCATCGCGGCCGGGCGCATCACCGAAAGTGAGGATGACGAGCTTGCCTATGCCTTCCATTGCGGCAACGAGCCGGAGGGCGTGCGCTACGAGCATGAGCGCTGCATCGCGGCCTATATGGTCCCGGCGATGGGCTACTATCGCTACCGTCACATCGAGCGCGGCATGGGAATGATCTTCAAGGCGGTCGGGCTCAGCCCGCGTGGCCGGCTGTCCGGCGTGGCCGCCCGCCTGGCATGGCGCCTGTTGCAGTCGCGCCGCCGCCGTTTGGGCCTGCGCTTGTCGCCTCCAGCCCTCGCGGCTTAGGCTTCGAGCACCCGGGCGACCTCCACCTTCAAAGCGGGCAGCACCTCGGTCACGAACCACGGATTGCGTTTTTCCCACACGCCCGTGCGCCAGGACGGGTGCGGCAACGGGAAATACCGAGGCAGGTGGTCGCGCCAAGCGCGCACGCGCTCAGTCATGGCGCCTTTCCCGAGCGCGTCCGCCTGTGCATACCCGCCAACCAGCAAGGTCAGGCTGATCGACGGCATCAGTCCGAGCAGGCGTGTCCGCCACAGCGGGGCGCATTCGGGACGTGGCGGAGCGTCGCCGCCGTTCGGCAGGCGTCCGGGGTAGCACAACCCCATCGGCAGAATGGCGATCCGCGCGCCGTCGTAGAACACCTCCTTGGAGAGGCCGAGCCAACCGCGCAGCCGGTGACCGGACGTGTCGGTCCACGGGGTGCCGCTAACGTGCACCTTCGTCCCCGGCGCCTGGCTGGCAATCAGCAGCCGGGCGGTTGGGGACACGCGCAAGATCGGTCGCGGACCGAGCGGCAGGACGGCGGCGCAGGCGGTGCAGGCGCGGGCGGCAGCGGCAACCTCCGCGAGGGTGTCAGGCGAGTTCGTAATCCACCTCGGGTGTGTAAACCGCCTGGTCTTTGCCGAGACGGGAGCTGAACAGCGTGAAATGCTCGACCTGGACCGGATCGGCGCGGAACAGATTGTGCGCCTGCACCCATTCGGCAAGCTTCAGTTCCGGCACGTTGTCCAGTCGCGCGAGCGTCACGTGGGGGTTGAAGCGCCGCCGCTCCGGCTCGAACCCGATCCGCTGCAGCGCCGTCTCGATCTTGCCCTGCATGTGGTCGAGACTGGGATTGCGCTCGACGCCCACCCATAGCGACACCGGCCGGCCCGCCTTGCTGGTGACGCCAACTCCGGTCAATTGCAGTGAAAACCCCCGGCTGCGCAGCATGGACAGCGCTGTGTCGGCCTCCTCGGCGCGGTAGGCCGGTATCTCGCCTAGGAAACGCAGGGTCAGATGGTAGTTTTGGGGTGACACCCAGCGCGCGTTCGGCAGCCCGCCGGCCAGCCACGACAGCCGCTGACGCACTTCAGGCGGCAGGTCGATGGCGACGAACAACCTCATTGCGGCCCGGCCTCGTCGAGCAGCTTCTCCACCAGCGGCTTGATCCGGGCGACGATGCGCTTAACACCCTCCGGGTTCGGGTGGATGTGGTCGGCCTGGTTGAGCCCCGGGTCGGCTGCGACGCCTTGGAGGAAGAACGGGTCGTATAGCAGTCCGGGCCGTCGTCCGAGCCGGTCGAACACGGCGCGGAACTGGGCCGTGTAGTCCGCCCCCAGATTGGGCGGCGGAAACATGCCCGTCAGCAAGGTGGGCAGGCGCTTGGCTGCCAAGGTGTCCAGGATAGCCGCCAGATTCGTCTCCATCACTTTCGGGTCGGTGCCGCGCAGCCCGTCATTGCCGCCGAACTCCACCAGCACCGCGTCGGGCGCGTCGCCCAACGCCCAATCCAGCCGTGACCGCCCGCCGGCGCTGGTGTCGCCCGACACGCCGCCATCGAGGATTTGAACGTCGCGGCCGTCCCCGCGCAAGGCGTTGCCAAGTCGCGCTTGGAAGCCGTCGGGCGCGGCTAACCCGTAGCCGGCTGCGAGCGAGTCGCCAAACACCAGCAGCTTCAACGGGCGCGCCTGGCCGGCGGATGTCAGGATGACAACGGCTGCCAGCAACACGCCTATCGAGATCAGCCGGGCCGGGCCATATGGTCGGGTCATGGACAGTATGATGCCTCCGGCCAATCCAACGCCGCTCGTCGCCGTGCGGGACCTTCATTTGACCGTGCCTTCCGCCGCAGGGCCGGTCAATATCCTCTCGGGGATCGACCTCGCCGTGAACGAGGGCGAGGCGGTCGGCATCGTGGGACCGTCGGGGTCGGGCAAGACGAGCCTGCTGATGATGCTGGCGGGGCTGGAAGCCGCGACGTCCGGCAGCGTGCGGGTTGCCGGGCAGGAGTTGACGGCGATGAACGAGGACGCGCTCGCCCGCTTCCGGCGGCTGACGGTCGGAATCGTGTTCCAGGCCTTCCACCTGATCCCGACCATGACGGCTCTGGAGAACGTCGCGATCCCGCTCGAACTGGCCGGCGCGCCCCGCGCGGAGCAGCGCGCCGCCGACAGCCTGGCCAGCGTCGGGCTGGGCCACCGGCTGACCCATCTGCCCGGCCAGCTCTCCGGCGGCGAGCAGCAGCGCGTGGCGCTCGCCCGCGCTTTCGCGCCGCAGCCGAGGTTGTTGCTGGCCGACGAGCCGACGGGGAACCTGGATGTGGCGACCGGGCGCACGGTCATGGACCTGTTGTTCGGCATGCAGCAGCGCCTCGGCACCACCCTGCTGCTGATCACTCACGACCCGGCGTTGGCGGACCGCTGCGGCCGCCGGGTCCGGATCGCGGATGGGCGGGTTGCCGAGGAGGTTGCGTGATGCTGGCGCTGCAGCTGGCCGCCCGGGAGTTGCGGGGCGGCGTGCGCGGATTGCGGATCGTGCTGGCCTGTCTTACTCTCGGGACCGCCGCCATCGCCGTGATCGGCAGCCTGCGCGCGGGCGTCGAGAGCGGGCTCGCGACCGAGGGACGGCGCATCCTCGGCGGTGACATCGAGGTCGAGGGCGGCGGCCAGCCTCTTCCGGACGCGCTGCGCGACTGGCTGCGGCAGCACGGCGCGCAGATGTCCGACGTGGTGCACATGCGGTCGATGCTGGTCGCGGCGTCCGGCGAGCGGCAACTGGTCGAACTGAAGGCGGTCGACGCGGCTTATCCGCTGATCGGCGCCGTCGCCATCGTGCCGGACCAGCCAATCGTCGCAGCGCTCGCCAACAACGGCCTGATCGCCGATCCCCTAGTGCTCGACCGGCTCGGGCTCAAGCCGGGCGACACGGTCCGGCTCGGCACGGCGAGCTTCACGGTGCGGGGCGCGTTGACGACCGAGCCGGACAAGGTCGCCGGACCGGCCATCCTCGGGCCGCGGACGATGATCGCCGGGTCCGCCTTGCCTGGCACCGGGCTGGTGCAGCCTGGGTCGCTGCTCACTTACGACCTTCGGGCGACGCTGCCGCCGGGCGTCTCGCCCCAGGCGACCGCGCAGGCCATCCGCGCGGCGTTCCCCGACCAGGGCTGGCGCATCCGCGACCCGAGCGAAGCCGCGCCGGGGCTGAACCGGACGGTCGAGCAGACCAGCCTGTTCATGACGCTCGTCGGCCTGTGCGCGCTGCTCGTCGGCGGCATCGGCGTGGCGACCGGCGTCCGGGCTTGGCTCGAAGCGCGGGCGCGGACGATCGCGACGTTGCGCTGCCTGGGCGCGTCGGCAGCGATGATCTTCGCAGTGTTCCTGCTGCAGGTTGCCGCCTTAGCGCTGGCCGGGGTCATCATCGGCGTCATCGCCGGGGCGGCCTTGCCGATCATCGGCGTCAGCCTGTTCGGCGATCTGCTGCCCGTGCCGGCACACGCCGGGATCTATCCCATGCCGCTGCTGCTGGCCGCCGCCTACGGGCTGCTGACCGCCGGCGCTTTCACCCTTTGGCCCCTCGCGCGCGCGGCGCAAATTCCCGGCGCGGCGCTGTTCCGGGACGCGTTCCTACCCTCCGGACGCGGCGTGCCCCGCTCCATCCTGGCGCTCAACGCCGCCTTGGCGCTGGGCCTGGTCGGCCTGGTGGTCGCGACGTCGCCGCAGCGCGGATTTGCGCTGTGGTTTTGCGGCAGCGCCGTCGCGACGCTCGTCCTGTTCCGGGCGGGTGGCAGCTTGCTGATGGCCCTGGCGCGGCGGAATCCGGTGCGCCATCCCGCCTGGCTGCGGCTCGGGGTCGCGAACCTCCATCGCCCCGCCGCGACGACGCCCCTGCTGCTCGTGGCGCTCGGGCTCGGGCTGACCACGCTCGCGGCAGTCGCGTTGATCCAGGGCAACATCCGGCGGCAGGTGCTGGACCAATTGCCCGCCGCCGCGCCCACCTTCTTTTTCATCGACATCCAGAACGAGCAACTCGCCCAATTCGAGCAGATCGTGCATGCCCAGCCCGGCATCCTGTCCGAAGCGGAGGTGCCCAGCCTGCGGGCGCGACTCGTGTCGTTGAAGGGAGTTCCGGTCGACCAGGTTCACGCCACGCCGGATACGCAGTGGGCGCTGCGCGGCGACCGGGGACTGACCTATGCCGCCACCTTGCCGGAGGGCTCGCGCCTGGTGGTGGGCGACTGGTGGCCCGCCGATTACGCCGGGCCGCCGCTGGTCTCGCTCGACGCCGGGCTGGCGAAGGGGTGGGGCCTGAGCATCGGCGACACGATCCGGGTGAACGTCCTCGGGCGCGACATCGACCTCAAAATTGCCAGCCTGCGCGACATTGCCTGGCGGTCGCTGGCGCTCAATTTCACCATGGTCGCCTCCCCGGGGCTGCTGTCCAACGCGCCGCACATGCATATCGCCACCGTGCGGGACACGCCGGCCAGCGAGGCGTCGCTGCTGCGGGCGGTGACGGACGCCCTGCCCAACGTGTCCGGCATCCGCGTGGCGGACGTGCTCACGGCCATTGCGAGCCTAGTCGGCAAGCTTGCGGCGGCGTTGGCGGCGACCGGCTCCGTCACGCTCGCGTCCGGCGCGCTCGTGCTGGCGGGCGCCGTCGCGGCGGGGCAGCGCCGGCGGATCGCCGAAGCGGTGGTGCTCAAGACCCTCGGCGCCACCCGTGCGCAGGTCCGGGCGGCGTGGCTGGTGGAATTCGGGCTGATCGGCGCATCGGCGGGGCTGATCGCCGCCTTCGTCGGCACCTTGGCGAGCTGGGGCGTCGTCCATTATTTGCTTCAGGCCGACTGGGCGTTCCTCCCCGGCGTGCTGGCCGCGACGGTGCTGGGGTGCATGGCGCTGATGCTCGGCTTCGGCTACATTGGAACCGCAACCGCGTTGCGGGCCAGGGGTGCGCCGTATCTCCGCAATGATTGATTCGGGTCCATGGAGCCGCCGGGGTGGCGTTTCCGCTTGAACGAGCCCACCTTGTGGACAACATAGGCGGCACGGGGCATCTCGCTCCATTCAGAGGAAATCGGACCATGGCTTTCAGTCCCGACTATCGGTCCTACGCACCCGGGACCGCCGCGAATGCTGCGGTGCTGGATGCCGGGCTGCGCGCCTACATGCTGCGGGTTTACAACTGGATGACCTCCGGCCTGCTGCTGACCGGCGCAGTGGCGTATGGCATTGCGAACACCAGCCTGATCGGCCTGTTCTACCATGTCGTGCAGACGCCCTACGGCGCGCGGCTGCAGCAAGGGCCGCTGGCGATCGTGGCCATGCTGGCGCCGCTGGCCTTCGTGTTGGTCCTCAGCTTCGGGGTGAACCGCTTATCCCGCACCGCCGTCCAGGCGATCTTCTGGGCGTTCTGCGCGGCCATGGGCGCATCGCTGACCAGCATCTTCATCGCCTACACCGGCGAGTCGATCGTGCGGACGTTCTTCATCACCGCTGCGACGTTCGGCGCGATGAGCCTGTACGGCTACAGCACGCGCACCGACCTGACGCGGATGGGCAGCTTCCTGATCATGGGCCTGTTCGGCATCATCCTGGCGAGCCTGGTGAACATGTTCATCGGCAGCACCGGGCTGCAGTTCGTCATCAGCATCATCGGTGTGTTGGTGTTCGTCGGCCTCACCGCCTACGACACGCAGCGGATCAAGGCGACCTACGTGCAGTTCGCGTCGGCGGAAGGCCCGGATGGCGCCGCCAAGCGCAGCGTGTATGATGCGTTGAGCCTGTACCTGAACTTCATTAACCTGTTCATGCTGCTGCTGCAGCTGACCGGAAACCGCAGCAGCAACAACTAGGCTGCTCCTCGACTGAAGCGGAAACGGCCTCGGTGCAAACCGGGGCCGTTTTCAATTTCAGACGGTTTTCAGGAAATCCGCCAGCTTGATCACCGCAGTGGGCTTGTCGGTCTGGTCCAAGGCCGCCAGTTCAGCCGCCAGCCGATCCATTGCCGCCTCGTAGATTTGGCGCTCGCTGAAGCTTTGGTCCGGCTGGCCGGCATTGCGGTGCAAGTCGCGCACCACCTCGGCGATCGAGAGCGGGTCGCCACTGTTGATCTTGGCCTCGTATTCCTGCGCCCGGCGCGACCACATGGTGCGCTTGATCCGTGCGCGCCCCTTCAAGATGGCAAGCGCTTCATCGAACATCTTGCGGGTGGCGAGCTTGCGCAGGCCCGACGAGCGCGCCTTGGACACCGGGACGCGCAACGTCATCCGGTTTTCCTCGAAGGTGATATGGATTAGCTCGAGCTTGTGCCCGGCGATCTCCTCCGTCGCGATCCGCTCCACCTTGCCGACGCCATGGGTCGGATAGACCACATGGTCGCCTTCGACGAAATTTTCCGCCTTGGACGGAATTCGCGGGTGCATGAGTGGGCGGTTGGGAACGCCCGGCATATGGCCCGGCATACGAGGAGCGATCCGGGTTGGCGTCTCCGGCTCCTCTTCCTCGACGATGGCGTCGGGCAGAGTTTCAAGGTCGGCATCGGCCGCCAAATCGACGGGGCCATCCTCGACGACGCCGTCCTCGACGACTTCACCCGCGAAAGCGCTCTCGTCCAGCACCATACCCGGAACCGGATCGTCCTCACCGGTATCGTCCTGAACCGGCGGCTCCTCGTTTTCTGGCAGCGGGTCCAGCACCAACGGCACGGGATTGCCAAAATCCTCGGAAGGATCGGGCGTAGTGGCAGCAGACTTTGTGGGCACTTGCTTGTGTAACTCCTGCTTCGGCAAGGCCGAAAGCTCGCTGGGATGTTGCCGAGGTCGTGCGCGCTACAGGACGATGATTGAGAGGCGTAGTGGATCGGCAGCTGTCCAGCTTTACCGGATAGCCAAGAACAGATTCAAGCTAGGTCGGACGGCTTCCGTAGCGGCACAACACCATTAGCCAGGAGCATACCACAGAAACGCCGCAATGTGAATCGCCGCGACATCGCGTCTGTTGCTGAAGCCTTACCCGGGATTTGCTGAGAACAACGCAGCCTTGCCCGGCTTGTCCTTCCAATCGTCAGCATCGGCCGGTGGCTCGCCTTTTCGGGTGATGTTCGGCCATGCCAGGGAATAGGTGCGGTTCTGCTCGGCCCAGGCGGCGGCACGGTCATCGCTGTCCGGCACGATCGCTTCGGCAGGGCACTCCGGCTCGCACACGCCACAGTCGATGCACTCGTCGGGATGGATCATCAGCATGTTCTCGCCGACGTAAAAGCAATCCACTGGACAGACCTCGACGCAATCCATGTACTTGCACTTGATGCAATTCTCGGTGACTACGTAGGTCATCACGCACTCCTCATGCGAAAGGCTCGCTCGTCAGGTGGGGCGATATGCCGTCATTTCATCCCTGGCGCAAGGCGTGGCAGCGCCGCCGTACGCAGGTTCGGCGATCTCTTCGTACAGCAGCCGCGCTTCCGGCGCCGGGCCGCGGCGCTCCCCTAGCAGGAGAATGCGCACGACCCGGATGTGGCCTGACACCGCGAACGTCAGCACATCGCCGGGCCTGAGGCGGGCATGCGCCTTGTCGGTCGGTTGCCGGTTGATCCGAACCGATCCGTCCGCCACCAACCGGGTGCAGGCCGAGCGGGCTTTCAAGAATCGCGCGTACCACAACCATTTGTCCAGCCGCTGCCAGGCGCGGTCCTCGGCCTCCGTCATCAGGAACCGCGCAGCGTCGCCAAGGCGGCGAACGGGCTGTCGATCCGCAGTGCCGGGGCCACGACCGCCCGCGTCCGGTCGGCGCCGTGCGCCGGACGGGTGCTCATCAACGGCGGCGACGGCGGCCCGAACGCATCGGGCGCAAGGGCAGCGGCCGGGATGATGCGCACGCCGAGAGCATGCAGGACCGCAGGCACCGCCTCGGCGCGGACCGACAGGCGCGACGGCAACCCATCCGGAAGGGCCGACGGACCGCGCCGCGTCAGCCAGGCCAGGTCCGCGGCGACCCGCTCCGCCACATCCAGCCGGAGCAGCACGGGTCCCGCCATCACCCATCCCATCGCTGCGGCAAAGCCGGACGGCCAATCGGGGGGGGCGAGCGACACCAGCCCTGGCGCAGGAAGCGCCGGCGCTGCCTGGCGCTGCGCCACCGACCAGAGCAGGGCGCGCAATGCCATCGCCCGCGGCTTCAGCGTCGCCGGCACGAACAGCGCAAACCGCCCGGCGCGCACGCCGAGCGCTTTCAACCGGGCCCGTTCCGTGGGCGGGAGCTCAATTGGAGCTGCGATGCCGCCGGCTTCGACAAGGCGGTGCAGCGGACCGCGAAGGGCTGGGTCGGCTTCCCCTTTCGCTGCCGCGCCCAACACCCCGCCCAGCTCGCGCGCGATCATCTCGGTCACCAAGCGTTGCAACCGCAGCCGGATGCGCTCGCGCTGCGCCCCATCGAGGAACTCGCTGTCGAGCACCTCGACTTGCGGACGCAGGAAGGCAGCGCCCGGCCGCAGGCGCGCGACCGCGACGCCGTCCCAGGTGATCCGCTGGTCCTGCTGGAGCGCGAACGCGGTGTCGGCCGCGGACTCCAGTGCTGCGACCCGGCGTGGCACTTCCTGCCGCAGCGCCCGCCGGGCCGCCCGCAGGACCAGCCGCTTCTCCGGCCCCTCCGCCAGCGGATCGGGGACGAAGCCGAACCCGGCGACGTGGCCGACGGAATGGCCCTCCACCACGATCTCGCCGCGGACCGTCACTGCCGAAAGCAGTTCCTCGCCCTCGCTTTCCTCCAGCCGCCGCATCAGGTGAGCAGAGCGTCGGTCCACAAAGCGCGTCGTCAACTTCTCGTGCAGCGCGTCCGAGATCAGGTCCTCGACTTCGCGCGCCCTGGCCTGCCACGCCGACGCGTCCCGCACCCAGCCGGGCCGGGCGGCGATGTACGACCAGACGCGAACGCCGGACAGGCGCTGCATCAGCGTGTCGATGTCGCCGTCGGCACGGGACAGGCCGGTGATTTGGCTGTTCAGCCAATCGTCCGGCAAATGGCCCTGCTGCGCGATATGGCCGAATACCCGGGCGCAGAACCGGGTATGGCTGTCATCGGCCAGCTTGCGAAAATCTGGAATTTGGCATGCGTCCCACAGCATGCGGATCATTCGCCGGCCAGTCGCCAGGCTGCGGATTTCGGTCTCCCGCGATAGGGCGGTCAGCGTCTCGAGATCCGACGCGTCGCGCCCGCGCACTAAGCCGGGCCGCGGCGGCGCTGCGAGCAGGCTGTCGAGCAGGCGGTCCACGTGGACGAAGTCCAGCTCCGCGTTGCGCCAGAATAGCTGTTCGAGCGGCTCGAACCGGTGGTTCTCCACATCGTCCACCATGTCCTCGTCCAGCGGCGGGCAGGTGGTCGTGGTGCCGAACGTCCCGTCGCGCATGCCGCGCCCGGCCCGCCCGGCGATCTGCGCGACCTCCGCCGCCGTGAGCCGCCGGGGACGGTGACCGTCGAACTTGGACAGGCGTGCGAAGGCGACATGGTCGACATCCATGTTCAGCCCCATCCCGATCGCGTCGGTCGCGACCAGGAAATCGACCTCCTTGTCCTGGTACAGCGCGACCTGGGCGTTGCGGGTGCGAGGGCTGAGCCGGCCCATGACGACCGCGCAGCCGCCTCGCCGCCGCCGGATCAGCTCGGCGATTGCGTATACCTCGCCGGCGCTGAACGCCACCACGGCGCTGCGCGGGGGCAGCCGCACCAGTTTTTCCGGCCCGGCGTAGCGCAGCTGCGACAACCGGGGTCGCGTTTCGATCTCGGCCTGGGGAATGAGCCATTGCAGCAAGGGGCGGATCGTTTCCGCGCCCAGGAACATGGTTTCGACCAGGCCGCGCGCGTGCAGCAGCCGGTCGGTGAAGACGTGGCCGCGGTCGGGGTCGGCGCAGAGCTGGATTTCGTCCACGGCCACGAACTCGGCTGCGCGGTCGAGCGGCATGGCTTCGACCGTGCACGAGTACCAGCGCGCGCCGGCAGGGACGATCTTCTCCTCGCCGGTGATCAGGGCGACGTTGCGGACGCCCTTCTTGGCCACCATCCGGTCGTAGTTCTCGCGCGCGAGCAGACGCAGGGGAAAGCCGATAATGCCGGAGGCATGCGCCAGCATCCGCTCGATCGCGAGGTGGGTTTTGCCCGTGTTCGTCGGCCCAAGGACGGCCTTCACCCGGGAAGGGAAACCGGACATGGAAGGATGGTTGGGCGTTCCTCGGGCAAATGCAAGCGGCAAGCAGGGCGCCCGCTTGCCCGGCCTGCCTTCCCCACTGGGCGAGCTGGCGCCGGCCTCTAAGCCGGTATGCCGTCCAGCGCCGTTCGCGGAGCGTTCCCGCAATCCCGCCGCACGTATCGCCCATGTCCCCGGACCGCCCGCAGGTCGCCCTCGGTCCAGGCCAGCAGGCCGCCGGTAATCGTGTGCTGCGCCACGCCCGACACGGTCATGCCCTCGAACACGTTAAAATCGACGTTCTGGTGGTGCGTGCGCGCCGATATGGTCCGAGTCGCCGCCGGGTCCCACACCACTAGGTCAGCGTCCGATCCGGCGGCGATCACGCCTTTGCGCGGATAAATGTTAAAGACTTGGGCCGTGTTCGCCGACGTGATGCGGACGAATTCGCTGGGCGTCAGTCGCCCCGCTGCCACGCCGTGGTGCCACAGCACGCTCATCCGGTCCTCGATGCCGCCGGTGCCGTTGGGAATGCGCGTGAAATCGTCGCGCCCGGCGGCCTTCTGCGGCGCGCAGAAACAGCAATGGTCGGTCGCCGTCGTCTGCAACTGCCCGGACATCAGCCCGCCCCACAGCGCCGACTGATGGCGCTTCGGGCGGAACGGCGGGCTCATGACATGCGCCGCTGCGGTTGTCCAATCCGGGTCGCGATACACATCCTCGTCGATCACGAGGTGCTGCGGCAGCACCTCGCCGTACACGCGCTGCCCGGTCGCCCGGGCTCGCGCGATCGCGTCCGTCGCGTCCGCCGTCGAGACGTGCACCAGATAGATCGGCGCGCCCAGCAGCCCGGCGATGGCGATAACCCGCTGCGCCGCCTCGCCCTCCACCGCCGCCGGACGGGACAGCGCGTGCCCTTCCGGCCCGGTCACGCCCGCCGCCAGTAGTTTTCGCTGCAGGTGCGCCACCGCGTCGCCGTTTTCCGCGTGGACGTTGCACAGCGCGCCCAGCGCCGCCGCCCGCTCGATCACGCGCAGCAGCACGCCGTCGTCGACCATCAGCGCGCCCTTGTAGGCCATGAACAGCTTGAAGCTGCTGACCCCGTGCTCGCGCGCCAGCTCGCCCATCTCGCCGCTGACGGCATCGGACCACGACGTGACGGCGACGTGCAGGCCGTAATCCGCCGCCGCCTTCTCCGCCCGGCCGCGCCAAGCGCGCCACGCCTCCACCAGCGAGCCGCCAGCGTCGGGGATGACGAAATCGATGATGGTCGTGGTGCCGCCCGCGAGCCCGGCGGCGGTGCCAGTGAAGAAATCGTCGGTAGAGACGGTGCCCATGAAGGGCATCTCCATGTGCGTGTGCGGGTCGATGCCGCCGGGCATGACGAGCATCCCGCCGGCGTCGACGATCTCGGCGCCCGGTGGCGGGTCCAGGTCCGGGGCGACCTCCGCGATGTGCCGGGCCTCGCACAGCACGTCCGCCCGAAACGACCGATCGGCGTTGACCACGGTCCCGCCTCGCACCAGCAGTGTCATCCGGAACTCCTTTCGCTCGTATTGAAGGCGTTTGCGCGCAATTGGGCAGATCGTGTTTCCACGTGACAACCGAACAGGCAAAATCGGTTGACGCCGGGGGGCACGACCTTGTTAGTCTAATGTCGACCTTGTTAGTCTAATGTGATGAGCGTTCAGGCCACCACCCCCGAACCGGCCGTTCTCGCCGCCAACTTCGCGGACGCCCATCCACCGCTGACCCCGGCGCAAGCTGCCGTCGAGGCCGACCGCTGCTACTTCTGCCACGACGCGCCCTGCGTCGAGGCTTGCCCCACCGGCATCGACGTGCCCGGTTTCATCCGTTCGATCGGCACCGGCAACCTGCGCGGCGCCGCCATGGCCATTCTCCAGGAAAATATCTTCGGCGGCAGTTGTGGCCGGGTGTGCCCGACCGAGGTGCTGTGCGAACGCGCTTGCGTGCGCAACGCCGAGGAGGACCGCCCCATCCGCATCGGCGCGCTGCAGCGCCACGCGACCGACTGGCTGATGGAGCGCGACCCGGCGCCGTTCGTGCGCGCCGCCCCCGCGCCGGGCCGGGTGGCGGTAGTGGGCGCGGGACCCGCGGGCCTGTCGTGCGCGCATCGCCTGGCGCTGCTCGGCCACGCGGTAGTGGTGTTCGAGGCAAAATCGAAGCCGGGCGGGCTGAACGAGTACGGCATCGCCGCCTACAAGATGGCCGACGACTTCGCCCAGCGCGAGGCGGCGTTCGTGCTGTCGGTCGGCGGGATCGAGGTCGAATACGACTGTCGGCTGGGGCAGGACGTCACGCTGGCCGATTTGCGCGCTAACCACGACGCGGTGTTCCTCGCGTGCGGCCAAGCGGGCGTGCGGGCGCTTGCAGTCGAAGGCGAGACGCTGCCCGGCGTGGTCGACGCGGTCATGTTCATCGCCGGGCTGCGGCAGGCGGCGGACAAGGCGAGCATCGCGGTCGGGCGGCGGGTGGTGGTGATAGGCGGCGGCAACACCGCCATCGACGCCGCCGTGCAGGCGCGCCGGCTCGGGGCCGAGGACGTCGCCATCGCCTACCGCCGTGGGCCGGAGACGATGTCCGCCACGGCGAAGGAGCAGGCCTGGGCACGCGAGCACGGCGTGCGCTTCCTGCACTGGGCGCGTCCGGTCGCGCTTGTAGCCGAAGCCGGCGCCATTGCCGGCGTGGCGTTCCAGGATGCGCGAAGCGGTGAGACCTATGCGTTGCCGGCCGACCTGGTGCTGAAAGCGGTGGGGCAAATCATGGTTCCGGAGCCGGCGGCGGGCGTCGCGGTCGAGGCAGCGCGGATCGTGGTGGATGGGGAAGGTCGAACGTCCGTGCCCGGCGTGTATGCCGGTGGGGACTGCACGCCCGGCCCCGACCTGACGGTGCAAGCCGTGCAGGACGGCAAGCGCGCGGCGGAGGCGATACATCGGGACCTGATAGGGGCGGCATGGCCGAGCTGAGCACGTCGTTTGCGGGTATCCCTTCGCCCAACCCGTTCTGGCTGGCCTCGGCGCCGCCCACCGACAAGGCGTACAACATCGTCCGTGCGTTCGAGGCCGGTTGGGGCGGCGCGGTATGGAAGACGCTTGGGCAAGACCCGCCGGTGGTCAACGTCAGCAGCCGCTACGGCGCGGTCGGCTACGGCGGCGCGCGGATGGCGGGATTCAGCAACATCGAGTTGATCAGCGACCGCCCGCTGGAGACGAACTTGGCGGAGATCATGCAGGTCAAGCGCGACTGGCCGGACCGTGCGGTCGTGGTCAGCCTCATGGTCCCATGCGACGAGCCGAGCTGGCGGGCGATCCTGCGCCAGGTCGAAGACACCGGCTGCGACGGGGTAGAGCTGAACTTCGGCTGCCCGCACGGCATGTCGGAGCGCAACATGGGCTCCGTGGTCGGCCAGGTGCCGGAGTACGTCGAGATGGTTACCGCGTGGTGCAAGGCGCACTCGAGGCTGCCGGTGATCGTCAAGCTGACGCCCAACGTCACCAACGTGCTGCTGCCGGCGCAGGCGGCGCTGCGGGGCGGCGCGGACGCGGTGTCGCTGATCAACACCATCCAGTCGATTACGGCGGTGGACCTGGACCGGATGGCGCCGGAGCCGGTGGTGGACGGTTTGGGCACCCATGGCGGCTACAGCGGCCCGGCGGTCAAGCCGATCGCGCTGCGCATGGTGGCCGACATCGCGCGCGACCTGCCGGCGCTGCCGATCAGCGGCATCGGCGGCATCGGCACTTGGCGGGACGCGGCGGAGTTCATCGCGATGGGCGCCGGGTCGGTGCAGGTGTGCACGGCAGCGATGCATCACGGCTTCCGGATCGTGCAGGACATGATCAGCGGGCTGTCGAACTGGATGGACATCAAGGGCTATCGCACGCTCGACGATTTTCGTGGGCGGGCAGTGCCGCGCTACGTGCCGTGGAGCACGTTGAACCTGAATTTCAAGACGCTGGCGCGGATCGACCAGGATCTTTGCATCAAGTGCGGCCTATGCCACATCGCGTGCGAGGACACGGCGCATCAGGCGATCGCGGCGCTGCGGGTTGGCGCCGCGCGCCGCTACGAGGTGATCGACGCCGAATGCGTCGGCTGCAATCTATGCGCCCATGTCTGTCCGGTGGAGGGCTGCATCACCATGCAGCCGCAGGCGAGCGCGGCGGCGGCGCTGACTTGGAAGGACCATCCAAACAACGCCTCCCTGGCGGCTGAGTGACGCCGCCAGCCTGACCCGGTTGCGCCGATCAGCGGGCCCCCCCACCCGCTGCAGCGCGGTCCGGCTGGTTGCCGTTCTCCGTGCCTGGTGGTTGCTTGTCCGCCCGTGCTTGCGCTGCGGCACGAGACCGTGTGCGAACGTTTTTGGTTCCCGGATCTCCTAGCGTCGGATTGCGACCCGTCTGGGTCGTCGGCGGAGAAGCCGGGCTTGAGCTGGTTGCAGGCTGCGCCGTTGCCGCTCCTACGCTCAGGCCTGAAATGAGTCCGACCATCAAGGTCAGTCTATGTGACGACATGAATAATCTCCAGTTTGCAGCACGCACAGGAACTGGTCCTCGAACGCCGATCCATCCCCGTCGTTGCACCAAGTTGGCGACCTCAGAAATGGTAGCCAACCTCGACGAAGAAGGCGTCCTGCTGGGTTCCGGCCGTGTGCTGTGGCACGTCGCCAAATTTATTGTGCCAGTACTCGTAGCCGACCCCGGCCTCTAATTTGTTCGGCGTGTAGCCAATCAGCGTCCCGACATCGACCATCAGCTTCGGGTGCAGCAGGATCTCGGTGCGATGATAGTAGTCGCCGGTCGCGCCGCGGCCTTTCGGTCCGATGTAGTCGCCAAAGCCCGTGAAGTTCAGCGGCACTGGGCCGAGCGCAAAGGGGTACGACCATGCGGTTTCGATTTGGAAGGTCGGATCGAAGTTGGTGCTGTTGCCGTTCGGGAGAAACGCATTGGTGTTCCACTCATGGGACATGCCGATCGTGATGTTCCAGAACCCCCTCGGCAGATTGATCGAGAACTGCGGCCCGACAATGATCAGGCGCTTGTAGGAAGCGAATTGATCGTCCTGGGTGTCGATGTCGAGGCCGAGTTCAAGGCCGATGTCGCGGATCGGTCCGAACGAGAACATGTTGGTGCCGGTGATCTTGTTGCCGCTGAGGACGGTGCGGAAGGCAGCGTAGAGTTCGAACGAGTTCGAAGTGGCGTGGCCCGTCACGCTGTTGGCCGGATCGCCCTTGGCAGAGAAATCCTCCAGATCGAGGCTGACGAAGTTCGATCCATAGGTCCAGCCGTTCGCATACGAGATGTTGCCGGCGACTTCGTCCAGGTTGCCGCGATAGCCGGGCTGCTTGTCCTGGCCGAGGTAACGGAGATTCAGGTAGGTGTCCTGGTAATCAATTCCCCACGCGAATGCCTGGCACGGCGCCAGTGCCAATGAGGCGAACACGATCGCGGTTTTCGCCATGGAGACTTGGTTCATTCCTTGCACACTCCGAGGTAAGCCGTTTGCTCGGAAGCGACGACAGCAAGAGCTGTGCCAAGTTGACGGAGCGATTCCTCAATCCCTGGCAAGCTCCAGCGCTGTCATCCTGTGCCGTCGAATAAGCGCTCCCACGTCCAGCCCCGGAATGCGGCCATCCTCCACCACCCATCGCCCTGCGACCATCACGCGATCCGCCCGGAACGCGCCTCCCAGCACGACCGCGGCGATGGGGTCGCCCACTCCGGAAAACCGCAGTTCTTCCAGCGAGAACAGCGCCAAGTCAGCCGCCGCTCCCACGGCGATGCGCCCCAGCTCGGGCCGCCCGATGCAATTCGCCGAGCCCTCGGTGGCCCAGCGGAGCGCATCGCGGTGGCTGACCGCCGCGATGCCGTTCACCCCTCGTTGCAGCAGAAAGGCCGCCCGAACCTCCTGGATCAAATTGGAAGCGTCGTTCGAAGCCGAGCCGTCCACGCCGAGCCCGACGGCCACGCCCGCCGCCTCCATCGCGCACACCGGGCATGTGCCGGATGCCAGCAGCTGGTTGCTGCACGGGCAATGCGTCACGCCGACGCGGGCGCGCCCGAGCCGCGCGATCTCGGGCGCGCTGAAATGGATGCCGTGGGCCAGCCACGTCCCCAACCGCAACCAGCCGCAATCGTCGAGGTAGTCGAGCGGTGAACAGCCGAAGCGGTCTTGGCAAAACACCGCTTCGTCCTCGGTTTCAGCCAAATGCGTGTGCAGGCGCACGCCACGGCGCTCGGCCAGGGCTGCGGTTTCGCGCATCAGCCGGGTCGTGACGGTGAAAGGCGAGCACGGCGCGAGCGCGATCTGCAGCATGGCGTGCGGCGCCGGGTCATGAAGCAGGTCGATCAGGCGCTCGCTGTCGGCCAGGATGGTGTCGGCGTCCTGCACCACGCTGTCGGGCGGCAGGCCGCCATCGCGCTGCGACAGGTCCATCGAACCGCGGGTGAACACGGCGCGGATGCCAAGCCGCCTTGCCGCTTGCGCCTCGATCGCGATGGCGTCCTCCAGCCCGGCGGGGAACACGTAGTGGTGGTCGGTGGTGGTGGTGCAGCCCGACAGCAGCAGTTCGGCGAGAGCGACCGTAGCGGCGGCGTCCAGCGCGTCCGGCGTCAATCGTGCCCAAACCGGGTAGAGCGCCTGCAGCCAGCCGAACAGCGGTTTATCCAGCGCAGCCGGAAAGCAGCGCGTGAGCGTTTGGTAAAAGTGGTGGTGGGTATTGATCAGCCCCGGCAGCACGACGTGGCGGCTGGCGTCGAACACCGCGGCGGGCTGGCTTGGCGCGCCGCCGGCGGGAACGAGCTCCGTGATGCGTCCGTCCTGCACGACCACCCCGCCCGGAGCGTCGCCGAGCAGGGCCAAGGGGTCGCGGAGCCAAATTGCCGAGGAGGTCTGTGACATAACGCTATGGCATGACGTTTGCGTGTTCCTTGCAAGTGCAAACGCGGGAGGATGTCGTGTCGCAAGCTGTGCAAAGATCCGCCACGCCGCCACGCCGCCGCCTGTCCGCCTCGTCATCCTGGCGATCCAGCACGTGCTGGTCATGTATGCCGGCGCGGTCGCGGTGCCGCTTATCCTGGGCGCCGCGTTGAAGCTGCCGCGGGACCAGGTGGCGCTGCTGATCAACGCCGACCTGTTCGCCTGCGGCATCGCCACCTTCATCCAGGCCTACGGCGTCGGCCCGGTCGGCATCCGCCTGCCGATCATGATGGGCGTCACCTTCGCCTCGGTGTCGCCGATGCTGGCGATGGCCAACAACCCGGCGCTCGGCCTGCAGGCGATCTTTGGCTCGGTGATCGCCGCCGGGGTGTTCGGCATCGTGATCGCGCCCTTCGTCAGCCGCCTGCTGCGATTTTTCCCCTCCGTGGTCACGGGGTCGATCATCACCGTCATCGGCATCACCTTGATGCGGATCGGCATCAACTGGATCGGCGGCGGACGCCCCACCGCTCCCGATTTCGGCGCGCCGGGATACCTCGGCGTCGCTGGCCTGGTGCTCGCGGTCATCCTGCTGCTGCTGCGATTCAGCACCGGGTTCCTCCGCAACACCGCGGTGCTGGTCGGCATCGTCACGGGCTACCTTCTCACCTTGGCGCTGGGCTGGGGCAGCCTGGCCGGGTTGGAGGCGCAACCCTGGGTCGCCATCGTCATGCCGCTGCAGTTCGGCCTGCCGCGCTTCGACCCGGTGGCGTGCCTGTCGATGTCCCTGGTGATGATCGTCGTCATGATCGAGAGCACGGGCATGTTTCTGGCGCTCGGCGCGATGGTGGGCCGCCCGGTGTCGCAGGACGACCTCGCCCGCGGGCTGCGCGCGGACGGCGTCGGCACGCTGATCGGAGGGCTGTTCAACACCTTCCCCTACACCTCGTTCTCGCAGAACGTGGGGCTGGTCGGCGTCACCGGGGTGACGAGCCCGATGGTGTGCGTCGCCGGCGGCGCCATCATGCTGCTGCTCGGGCTGCTGCCGAAGCTCGCGTTCATCGCAGCCTCGGTGCCGCAATGCGTGCTGGGCGGGGCAGGAGTGGTGATGTTCGGCATGGTGGCTGCGACCGGCATCCGCATCCTCGCCTCGGTCGACTACGAGGCCCGGCGCGGCAACGTGTTCATCGTGGCGATCTCGATCGGCTTCGGCATGATCCCGCTGGTGGCGCCCACCTTGTTCAAGTCGGCGCCGGACATGCTCAAAACCATGTTGGACAGCGGCATCCTGCTCGCCTCGGTGGTGGCGGTGGCGTTGAACGCGTTCTTCAATTCGGGCCAGCTCGCCGGGGCGAACGCCGCTCCACTAGTGGTGGCCGACCATGTGTGAGGAGATTTGCCGATGCCGTTGATCCAGAACAGCTACGGCAAGGGCCGGGTGCGGGTGATGCGTGTCCAGCGCGATGGCGACCGGAACGAGGTGCGCGAATTGAGCGTGCAGGCCATCCTGGAGGGGGACTTCGCCGCCGCCTACACCGATGGCGACAACCGCACCGTCATCGCCACCGACACCATCAAGAACATCACCTACGTCGTCGCGCGGGAAAACTTGGCCGCCGGCGCCGAGCTGTTCGGACAGGCGCTGGCCACGCGGTTCCTGGCGCGCTATCCCCAAGTGGAACGGGTGCGGGTGACGACGCACGAGACACGCTGGGCGCGCGCCAGCTTCGGCGGCACGGCGCACCAACACAGCTTCGTGCTGGACGCGAACGGACGCCCCACGGCGGAGGTGGTCGCCACACGCGACGGCGCGACGGTGGTGTCGGGGATCGCGGGCTACACCTTCATGAAATCGACCGGGTCCGGCTGGGTGGACTACGTCATGGATGAGTACACCACCTTGGCGCCGACAGAGGACCGCATCGCGGCGACCGCGATGGATGCGACTTGGACCTGGCTGCGGCCGCCGGCGGACTACGAGGGCGCCAACGCGCGCGTGCTCGGCACGATGCTGGAGGTGTTCGCCACCACCTACAGCCGCGGCGTGCAGGACAGCCTGTTCCGCATGGGCGAGGCCGCGCTGGCAGCGATGCCGGAAGTGGCGACCATTCGCATGGCTTGCCCGAACAAGCACTACACCCCGGTGAGGCTGGAGCCGTTCGGCCTGGCGTCGGACAACATGGTGTTCATGCCGACCGACGAGCCGCACGGCCAGATCGAATGCTTGGTGGGCCGCTGACCTTTCGACACAATATGACGTAAGTGGACCTGCCGAACATCGCCTCTGTCGCGTCGCCGCGCACCCGTGCGGAGTTGCCGCCCTGGAACGCCGAGGCCGCGTGGCTGGCGGGTGGCACGTGGCTGTTCTCCGAGCCGCAGCCGGCGCTGCGGTCGCTGGTCGACCTTGCGGCGCTGGAATGGCCCGCGCTGGAGGCGTCGGCGGCCGGGCTGCGGATCGGTGCGACCTGCACGATCGCAGCGTTGGAGGCGTTCGCCGCACCCTCCGAGTGGCAAGCAGCGCCGTTGTTTGCGCAATGCGCGCGGGCGTTGCTCGGGTCGTTCAAGATTTGGAACATGGCCACGGTTGGCGGCAATGTCTGCCTCTCGCTTCCAGCGGCGCCTATGCTGGCGTTGACGGTGGCGCTGGATGGCGTCGCCTGCGTGTGGCGCCCGGACGGGACCGAGCGCCGGGTCGCGATGGCCGATTTCACCCTTGGCCCACAGCGCACGGTACTCGCGCCGGGCGAATTGCTTCGCGCGGTCGACCTGCCCGCCGCCGCCTTGCGCCGGCGGACTGCGCTGCGCCAGGCGTCATTGACCGTCGCCGGACGATCGGCTGCGCTGCTGGTGGCGACCTTGGACGCAGACGGCACGTTCGCGCTGACCGTCACCGCCAGCACCGTCCGGCCGCTGCACACGACTTGGGATCGCCCATCTCCGGCCGTGATCGACGCTCACATTGCGGCGCTTCCGTCCGAGCTTTGGTACGATGACGTGCACGCCACGCCGGCGTGGCGGCTGCACATGACACGGCGGCTCGCGACCGAACTTTGCACGGAGCTGCTCAGATGACTTCCTTGCACGTGAACGGCATCGAGTACGCATGCGATCCCACGCCGGGCCAGTGCCTGCGGACGCAGTTGCGGGCGTTCGGTCTGTTCGGGGTCAAGAAAGGCTGCGACGCCGGGGATTGCGGGGCATGCACGGTGCTGCTGGACGGCGCTGCAGTACAAAGCTGCCTGGTGCCGGCCTGGCGCGCGGCGAGCCGGGCGATCACCACCATCGAGGGGTTGCGCGGCGGCACACTGCACCCGATGCAGCGAGCGTTCATGGACGCGCAAGGCTTCCAGTGCGGGTTTTGCACCCCGGGGATGATCGTGACGGTCAGCAGCCTGACCCCGGCGCAGCGCCGCGACCTGCCGCGGGCGATGAAAGGCAATCTGTGCCGCTGCACCGGCTACCGCGCCATCGCGGAGGCCGTGGCCGGGATCGTCCATGTCGGCGCGCAGCCCGGCAGTGCCCCGGCGCCCGACGCGGAGGCCGTGGTGACGGGGGCGGCCCGCTACACGCTGGACGTCGCGCCACCGGGCCTGCTGCACATGCGCCTGCTGCGCTCGCCGCACGCTCACGCCCGCATCCGCGCCATCGACCGGTCGGCTGCGCTCGCCATCCCCGGCGTCGCCGCCGTGTTCACACACGAGGACGCGCCGGCGCGGCTGTATTCCACCGCCCGCCACGAGGATTTCCGCGCCGATCCCGACGACACGCGCCTTCTGGATAACGTCGTGCGATTCGTCGGCCAGCGCGTCGCCGCTGTGGTCGCCATCGACGAAGCTGTCGCCGACGCCGGCTGCCGGGCGCTGAGGGTGGAGTATGATGTGCTGCCAGCCGTGTTCGACCCCGCGGCTGCGATGCAGCTCGGCGCGCCCGTGCTGCACGACAAGCCCGTCAACCGCATTGCCGACCCGGGGCGCAACATCGTCGCCACCGTCCACGGCCGCGTCGGCGACGTGGCGGCCGGGTTCGCCGCCGCCGACCGCATCGAGGAGATCACCTGCGATATCCAGCGCGTCCAGCACACGGCGCTGGAGACGCACGCCGCGATCGCCTGGATGGAGGACGATCGATTGATGGTGCGGACCAGCACGCAGGTGCTGTTCCTGGTGAAACAGGCGCTGTCGGACCTGTTCGGCCTGCCGCCGCACCGGGTGCGCGTGCTGTGCGAGCGGGTCGGCGGCGGCTTCGGCGGCAAGCAGGAGATGCTGGTCGAGGACATCGTCGCTCTCGCCGCCTTGCGCCTGGGCCGCCCGGTGCAGCTCGAACTGACGCGCGCCGAGCAGTTCGCTGCCACCACCACGCGCCACCCGATGCGGGTGACGGCGCGCGCTGGCGCCACGCAAGACGGCATGCTGACGGCGCTGTCGCTGGAGGTGGTGGCCAATGCGGGCGCCTACGGCAACCACACCGCGACCGTGCTGGACCATGCGTGCGGCGAGGGGCTCGGCGTGTACCGATGCCCCAACAAGGCGGTGGACGCGGTGGCGGCCTACACCAACACGGTGCCCGGCGGCGCCTTCCGCGGCTACGGCCTGAGCCAGACGATCTTCGCCGTGGAGCAGGCGATCGACGCCCTCGCGCACGGCCTCGGCATCGACCCGTTCGCCTTTCGCCGCCGCAACGTGGTGCGGCCCGGCGACGCGCTAATGGGCGCGCATGGCGGGCTGGACGACGTGGAGTTCGGCAGCTACGGCCTGGATCAATGCCTCGACCTGGTCGAACAGGCTTTGGCGGCAGACGGCGGGTTGCCGGCGCCGGACGGGCCGGAGTGGTGCATCGGGGACGGCCTGGCAGTGGCGATGATCGACACCGCGCCGCCGTTCGGCCACCGGGCGGAGTCGCGCCTGTTGCTGGCCGCGGACGGAAAATTCGATCTGCGCGTCGGCACCGCCGAGTTCGGCAGCGGCACGTCCACGGTGCATCGCCAGGTCGCGGCGACCGTGCTGGGAACGACGCCGGCGTGCATCCGCCTGCGGCAGTCGGACACCGATCTGGTTGGGCACGACACGGGCGCGTTCGGCAGCACCGGAACCGTGGTCGCGGCACGGGCGACTGAGTTCGCGGCGGTGGCGTTGCGCGATCGCATCCTGGCAGAGGCGACGACGCTGTCCGGCTGTGCGCCAGGCGAGTGCCGGTTGATCGAGGATGCGGTGCTGTGCGGCAACCGGCCGATCCCGCTGCGCGACCTGCCGGGCGCGGGCGGCGGGTTGGCCGTGCTGCGAAAAGCGGACGCGGCCCCAAGATCGGTCGCGTTCAACGTGCACGCGTTCCGGGTGGCGGTGCATCGCGGCACGGGCGAGATCGCGATCCTTCGCAGCATCCACGCGGCCGACGCCGGGCGCGTGTTGAACCCGATGCAGTGCCGCGGCCAGGTCGAAGGCGGCGTGGCGCAGGCGCTCGGCGCGGCTCTGCACGAGGCGGTGCGGATCGACGCCGCTGGCGCGGTGAGCAACCCGGCGTTCCGCGCCTACCACATCCCCGCCTGGGCCGACGTGCCCGCGACGGAGGTGCTGTTCGCCGACACCTCGGACGCCTTTGGGCCAATGGGCGCGAAGTCGATGAGCGAGAGCCCGTTCAACCCGGTCGGCGCGGCGCTGGCCAACGCGCTGGCGGACGCGACGGGGGTTCGGTTCACCGCGCCGCCATTCACTGCGGACCGAGTGTGGGCAGCGTTGCAGCAATGCGTGAATGGCCAAAGTCGAAGCTAAAACGCGGCCCGCGCCGTCAGAATCCAGGCATGGTCGTAGATCGGCGTCAGCACCGGCTCACGCGTCAGCTTGGGCGAGACGGCGAACTGGTAGCCGCCGCCGACGATTAGCCGCAGCCGGCCCACCACGTCGAACCGGCCCAGGATGAGTCCGGGCGTCAGGAACACTTGGTTCTTGCCGCCGCGCAGCCCGTCGATCCAGTACGTGTCGTTCACCTCGATCTCCGGCCAGAAATACTTCGCGAAATGATACTGAAAGGTCGCGTTGGTCACGATGGACGTGCCGATCGTGTTCTCATGCGCGAGCGGCACCGGCACGCCGACCGTCGCCTGGATGTCGAAATCGCCCCAGCCCTTGCCCCCCGCCAATGTCGGCGTGACTACCCAGGCATTGTTGGAGAAGGTCCGGTTACCGGTCGGCGCCTGCACGCCCAGGAAGGTGGTGACGATGTAGTTGCCACTTTCCTCGTTGGCGCTCAGCTTGACTTTGGCCATTTTCGGACTGCCGTCGGCGTTGCATCGCTTGTGATCGAGCCCGGGA
>JAABVA010000426.1_pt1 | contig 54211 bp, 66 predicted proteins | sample 5560331 | NCBI WGS metagenome assembly JAABVA01 (sample SAMN12812661, study PRJNA571458) | rock metagenome | isolation source: Antarctica rocks | place: Antarctica: Victoria Land, Mt New Zealand sud | collected 2016-01-07
CGCTCGCCTTGTAGCTGATTGATCTTTTTCTCTAGCTCATCGTTTTTATCAAAAGCGGCTTCTAGTTGTTTCGCTCTCTTTTTGTGATCGTCTTGTACAAGAAGTCAGTGTTCATTGAGTTGTAGAGTCAAGTCTCGCTGGCTTCGAAGCTCGTTCAGCATATTGATGACTTCGTCGAGTTGATTGCTGACTCAATGAAACAGTTGTTCTTCGATGTTTATGTTTCAGAGAGTGACAGCTTTCTCAGCTTCGACTGAAGCATCGATGAGTAGAAGTGAAACTCTTCTATTGACAGTGCTTCTAAGCAGGCGAGTTGTTCGGGGCTCAACTGACTCGGCGTCGCGTGTCATGATGAGAGAAGGTAGAAGTTGTTGAGGTAAGAGTAGGTGAGGGATTGATGTTTTGAATTGGTGTTTTTTGATGAGTGAAAATTCAAAGAATCCCTTGTGAATTTCAGGTAATAATTGAGTGCTTTATCCGAAGAATTCCTTGCGGATAGAATGATGAAAATGAGTGTAGAATCGAAGAATCCCTTGCGGCCTAAAATGGTGGTGCAAATTTGAAGAATCCCTTGCAAATTTTCCTTACTGAATAGGTTGTTTTGTATCGTCTATTCGTCGATAGCAGAGTAGTAGATGATGAGCATTTATCTAATGTTAGAGGCCTGCCTAGAGCGGGTCAGATAGGAGTGTCATTTAACTAGAAGATAAATGCTAAGGAAGAAAGGTAGCTACAGAAAAGAAGCTGGCTACATATGTGTGTTTCTCAGCCGACGCTAGGCTCAATAGGGACTAGTCAAGGTGACGGAGCGAGGATAGACCTGGCAAGGCTAGAATCGTGACACTTTCTACGAAAACTTCTGAAAATCAATGAAAAATCTTAGCAATGCGAAGAAGATTATTGAGAACTACAAGACAGAAAGACAAGTACATCAGTTGACTGCAAAGAAGTCAAAGAGAAAAAAGAGAGACAAATCATGTAAGAATCATGATTGAAAGAATATCAAAAGTGCAAAGACGCAAGTTTAAGAAGTTGATATTAAACTACAATTACAAAATCTCACGTAACATATGTCTTTTAAAAAAGAAGATGATGAACGTCGCAAAAGAGTGAAGAAAAGAAGTGATCAACGATCACGAGCGAGAACATCAAAGTGAAGAAAAGAGCTATTTATTCATCAGCGAATCTTGTTACACACTGCTTGCTTCAGTCAATACTTACGAGATGAAGACGAAGCAACATGATGACAACAAGAAGTGATGAGAACGAAAGAAACAAGAATCTCTACTCAATTGTTAAATACAATCTCACATGCTGAGAGAAAAAACTACTCACTCTTTCATTGTCAAAGACGAAGAATGAGATGATTTTGAGCATGAGCGATGAGATGTTGAATCATCGCTCGCGCAGCGTGATGCATCATCAGCTGAAGAGAACGCGAGACTAGATTCATCATGTAATCGTGCTTCTCTTCGAAGCAATGCTCGCATTTGCGAGCACACTCGATGAGAGCACGACACATGTGAATCATCACTACGCTCAGACGATGAACGCAGCGACAGCATCAGATCTTCTGATCATGATGATTTAACATACATCAGCATTTATCAAAACATGCAAAGATAAATATGTCTATCAGAGATCGTGAGTTCAGTCATCAACGCAGCAGACGTGAAGAAAGCAGAAGAAGCAAACGTGACAGATGTTGCAGCGACGACGACGCGAAGAGAAACGTACATTTCAAGAAAACGAGCAGACTTCGCGAGCATTGATGATGATGATGATGTTGATACTGCTATGTCATTCACATTAGCTCATGAGCTGACTTGCATTACAACAATGCTGCAACGAAAGAAGCTCATATCATGAGCTGCAAGCTATGCAAGATATGCATAGCAGATCTCATGCTTCATCAGTTCGAAAAAGCAGTACTCACGAAAAAATATGCTGAAATGAGACAAGAAGAAAAGAAAGAAAGAAAGAAAGCAAAGCTGAAGAATTGATATCAATAATCTTGCATTAGCTTTGTTTATGCTTGTTAGCATGATCAATTCACGACACTTTTACACAGATGTTAAAGCGCTGAAGAAGTCATGATTACACTATCAGCTACAAGAAGACAATACGATGCTATAAAGATTCAGAAGTCGAGTCTTTAAGAAAGAATGCAGTTGTGAGAATGCATCTCATCAACTATGAATGATGTATATCTGCAAGACTAGCTCGCGAGATTAGATCAAAGAAACTAACAAGTGAATAAAGATAACGACTTGACAGAAGATGAAAACTTTGCGAACTTTCGCTTTCATTTCTTAGCAATTAGTTCTATCATTAATAGAATGCTATCTTATTATCTTTTACTACGCAGTTTCACATAAAGAAATCTCGTCATCTTACAATGAAAGAGAATAGAGCATGCTTTTGCATACAAATGTCTCATACATGAAAGCAAAGACTCAATTATCTTGATTTGATATTTTTGATCATGACAATGAAGTTACTGAGAGAATATCGCTTCGAAACTAAGAGTGAAGAAATGTTTATGTGTCATTCACATCTTCAGAGACTGAGAAATAGACTCAAGTTATTGACGAATGAGCTGTTGTTTGAAATACTTATTGATTGTATAAATATCATATACAACTATAGATTTCAACTAGATTTCGTGAAAATTGATGTCACTTTCACAGACTGATTTCGTTGAGATAGTCGTCTTTTTCACTTCACTGACTCACTACAACTATTTTGACTACGATTGCATATGTTACAGAACTACAAGATTAATACATTTTTGATTCATAACATGTTCATAAAGAAGATCAAGTATCAGAAGTGAAAGAAAAACGATGCAATAATGTTATTAAATGTGTTTAATTGAATATTGAACGACAATACATGAGTCTTGATAAGAGAGAAACTAAACATGTACTTATGACATCAAAGAAATGACTTAAATCTTACAAATCACGATTGATTGAGAATGACTATGTACATCACGTTGCAACAACTAGTACGTCATAATATAATGTACTATCTCATTACTGTGACTCTTCAATCAAATCACGAAATCGATCTTCTGATCTTCTCATATTTCATGAAGATCACTTTCAAGAATGATTCAGAATTCATAAAACATGTGAATCTGAATGTCAATGATTTGATGAGTGATAGAGAACAAAGTTGAATTCAGAGCACAGCAGTGTTTGCAGATGAGTCAACTGATAAAAACAATGAATTCATTCTTGATTTACATCTTCGCATGAAAAAATGATGAAAAGAAGTGATCAAGCGAAATCTAGCAACGAATGAGTATACTCACTGCGTAGTATTCAAGATGTTCAATGAGAATGATTCGTGAAAATCAGATCTGAAATGAGTGAATCAGTCTTGCTTCGCAGACAGTGTTTGTTTCTGAATGTCACATTTATCACACGACAATAAAGATAAATTTGATGAACAACACATTGCAGTGCTCATCTATCACACAGCGATCTTCAAAGAAGAAGTCAACATGAAAATTGCAAAATGTGAAACTAAGAATGAAGTGATCGTTGCACTATGAGATCAAAGACTCATCGACGCGATCTTTTCTGAACTAAAAAATGATAAACAAGAGAAAGTATCGTTTCATCATTCTGTCATCATGAAAATTCGAGAAGTATGTTTAACTTCGAACGCGCTGATAAATCTTTGAAGCTGAAATTCGATGAAGATGTTGAAAGAAAGAAGTCTTTTATTTGATCAGAATCTGAAGCAAGTAAAAGAGTTTGTTGAATTTCATTGAAAATCTGCATTGAATCAGATGAGAAGAGCTCATGAAAGAATGAAAGAGACAGAGATTGCAATCTATGAGTCTAAATTCTATTTCTACTGCGTCAAGAATGATATTAAGTCGATGAAAGACAATGAATGAAAGCATTCAAAAGCAATTGCTTGAACGTTAATGATAGATTGTATTCTTTCTGTTTTCTCAAGTGTTGATGAATAGATTGTTTTCTTGCTGTTCTCTTTCTGTTTTCTTCTTGTTTCTTTCTGTAATGATCAAGAAACAATCACTAATTAAATGAGAAATAAATGTCGTGAGACTGCTTGCATCATTCTCACAAGATAATTAGTAAGAGAAAAGAGATCGAGATCTGAGTCAATGATAAAAGAGTTGAAAGACGTTTCTCAAGTGTACATATAGATGTCATTGCGACTTATAAATAGAGACAGAGATATACACGTTTTACAGTATCTTTCTACTAGCACAATCATTGCATGTGTTCATTGTTTGCTTTCTCTGTTGCTTCAATACGACTTTCTATATCACATTTGTATTCTATTTCTCAACAACATTAAATAACTTTCACTTAAGAACTTCTTGAGTGATCAAATTAAATTCATCATCATGTTATCATGATCTCAGATCTTTGTTTTCATCATTCTTATCTTTTTCTTTTAAATTCTTCTTGAGTTTCTTCTTTGATTTCTTCTGTCGTTTCATCTCTGATTCTTTCTTATTCTCACTCTGTTTCTGTTTTTCTTTCAGATCTTTTTCATTCTTCACTCTCATTTTCTGAGTATTTGAAAGCTGCATATGTGAGATCATGTGCTTAAAAACTCAATTCATTCATCTGATTTCATTTAGCAAATTGATTTCTTTCTGCTTTCTTACTTTCTTAAGTCATTTCTTGATTCTTTTTACAACTTCATTCTCATTATAGCTTGAGTCAAATATCTGTTTTCTCAAAACTATCTCATTCATCATGATTTTATCTTGAGTTAATGAAGAGATGAATGAGTTCAGATTCAAACTTCACATGAAAGTCAGTTCAGACATAAAGACTGAGTTTATATGTTCATGTAAATGAGATATGTAGAAATGAATTTGATGATTGCAATGATTTTTAAAGCTTATGTATATGAGATATGTTTGAAATGAGTTCAATAGTGATGATGATTTGTATGTAAAATGTGTTTGAATGTGAATTTGATAAATGAACTAGCGTTAAAAGCAAAGCAAAACAAACAATCATTCAAACAAGAAAGAAATCATTTTAGCTGATTTCTTTCTTGATCTTCTTATACTCTAACTATCTGAATACAATATTCTTGCATTTTCAGCTAAATGTTCTGTACAAGATACAAATCACTTAAAATCATTTTCATGAAAAGCTCTTTGAATCTTTCTTTCATTGATCTGTTTAAGAACAAAAAACTTTTCATGAGTTCTCTCATGATTCTGAATTCTGAATGAATCTCTTCATTTAAACTGCAGTCAGAGCTTTTCTGATGCAACATGATCAAGTTTTGAAGCTGATGATATACAGAATTAACGCTTCAATCATACTTATAAGTCATATCTTTTCATTGTTTCTATGATAATGCTCTTACATAGTTATGAAAGTCTGATTTAAATCATATGTATCATCTTATCTTCTTGATATGAAAGACAGACAGACAGAGCTCAGCTATTCAGTTGAAGATGTTTCATTCAAATAACATCAATAAAGTAGAAGAAGTAGATGTAATCTTCTGAATTGAATCAATGATGATATCAATAGAAGACATTTTTAAATAATTAATGACTCTGAAATTAATGAACTTAGTGACTCAATTCAAAGTTTGATTTCAATCAACATTTTCAAATGACTTTCTGAGCACATTCTTTAATAACTTGTTGAATATCTCTATTATGTCAGTGCTTCTTGAGAAATCAGATGAACTGTATGATATTGAAATATCTTCAAAGTTCAAAAAGTTTCTGACAATGAAATTGTTGAAATGCTGTCTTCGATCACAATATATGACGTAAGATTTGCAAAATCAGATGAATATTTTTCTTAAAAACTCAACAACATCAGATGCATTGATTGAAGATGTAGCAAAAAATATTATCTTCTTATTGAAGTAACAGATCATGTTGAAGATGTATTTATTGTCTGCTTTTGTTTCTATCAATGAATTTATAAAGTTCATATTTAAAAACTGAAATGAAAATGATAATTTCATTGAATTGAGCAATTGTGATCTAGTAGCAGATTCATGATGAGCACATTTCAGACAATCAGCAATATATTTTTCTACATTTTGAGATTGATTCAATCAGTAGCACAGATCTTTAAGTCTGACTAAAGTTTCGATCTTTGCTCAATGATCATTATTATCATGTGCTTCTCGTAGTATCATCAGTATCTTTGACTTCAAAATGCAGAATAAATATAGTTCTCTTCAATATATTCAGAGAACATTATTGAATATTCAATAATTAAAGACTTTCTTGATCTGCAAAGCAAAGATACTTATAGAGTTCTTTGTTAGTATCTTGTATATCTTTGAGAATCAATCTAAATTCTGATAGACTTTGATTCAAGCATTTTCTTCATCTACTACTATTTCAAGAGTAAACATTGACAGATCATTGCTGATTTCTTTCTCTATGATCTCGACTTTATCTGTCTGATTCAGTGAGAAAAGAAACTTCTCAAATTCTTTCTTGTCATTCTTTCATATTTACTGTTCTTCGTGTGCTTTCAGCTATTTCGCAATCATAGTACTTCTGACATCTTTGTTGCAATTCGTCTCAAACAAGATTCTTGATAAATTGTTTATCACTTTGTTTCTTGCTTCTGAAATGTATTTGATAGTTACATTCAATCGTTGCAATTTATTGACTCAACTATCATAAACATCTTCATATGCATCTGTTTCTAGAAAGTGCATAAGTGATTTGTGATTCATGTGAATTACAGTCGATAAATACAGATGTTTACACAGATAGTCATATTTTTTATGAAGATGACTATAACACATAGCTTCTTCTTATAAGTAAGATAGTTTCATTGTGAAAGACTTCATGAAAATGAGTCATAAATGATGAAAATCTTCATCAAAGAGTTACTTTTGCTCAAGTTCACTAATGTCACGTTCTGAAACTGAGTAATGACTAGACTCGTTGCTCAATTCAAGACATCGATGTAAAAGTGAATAAATAACTTCAGATTCATCTCATGCATGCTGATTTTGATAGCGCACTTTATTTGCAGAATATCAAAAGATAACTGCTTGATTAATTCTCACTTTCATGAAATCTTATCAGTCAGACAAGACAAAGATTTAGCTAGTTTCGCAAAATTCTTGACTCATCTTCTGATAAAGCTCACGACTTCTAGAAAGAATCTTACTTCAGTTTGATCTCTCAATGCTTCTCAAGCTACTATTTTCTCTATTTTATCTTTTAAAACTTGAATAAACTCATCAATAGTGTGAATTATCTCAAGAGCTTTGATTGATTTCTCAAATAGCTTGAGCTTTTTAAATGAGAGCTTTAGCTTCGCTCACTCAATTCTTGAAAGAAAGTGATGTTGAAGAAACTGATATTGTTTCTCAAAGTTCTCAAATTTTTCAAAGAAGTCGTTCATGTAAAATGTCAATGAAGATAATGTGTTTGAACTTTTAAAGTGCAATAAAGAGAACTTCTTCATTGACGACGACAAGATCTTGAAGACTCAATATACTGCTTTCGTCATGATGAACTTGATGAATTGAAACTCTTGCTGCATTCTGATAGACTGAAGCTGATCGATTTCTGAAATGATGAATGCAAAGTAATATTTATTCTTTGAATGCATATCAATAGTTAAATATGCATGCTTAAGATTCACTGTCATTAAACATTTATGTCTTGAATCTGTCAAATTATCATGAATCTTACTATTTAGTTTCATGAATGTGTCTGATAAATCTTTTGTCACTCTGAAATAGTTGAATGTAATTCTTGACTCATTCTTTAATGTAGAGTCTGCAACTTTATCTACTATCATCACTCTGACATTTCAATGAGACAAACATTCATTGATCAATTTAGTAAGTTCATAAATGTTTTCTTTAATATCATTCTGAATAATCTTTTGCAATCATCATTCTGAGTGAGCTGATCATCTCTTCTGAATTAACTTCGACGTTGACTTTGTTTCTTTTGCTATTCATACTTTGTGAATAATCAGATTCATACAGAGCAGATTCTTCAGATCTTTTTCATCAAGATGTTTATAGTAATATAGTAAACACAGAACTTTATGTTTCATTTCTTTCAATGAAATAAGCGAATTTAGCTTTAGTTCTGCAATCTTGACTCATTTCTTCAATACATTGAAAGTGACATGAGTGTCAATGCTTGATCATTTCATCATTCTATTTGAAAATGAATTTAGCTTTTCACTTTTGTCTCTTCTTGATTCTTGATCATAAATGAAAGTTTCAAAGACAATGAAAGCATTATTAGATCATTCTGATCTACTAACAGACAATGTCTATTCTTGAGAGAGTTTTGTCTGATCTGAATAGAAATCACAGATGATCAATACTTGATTCATCTGTGAGTGAGCATTCTGATGTGAAAGATCTGAATGAACAGTTATTGAATGCTCTGACAGTTTAGAGTTTTGCTTAGAACTTAGATAAAAGAAGACTTCAAATTCTCAATCATAGACACATCATCATCGAAATTGAAATCTTCATTAAATTCAAAAGATGAGTCGTTTGCATCTTTCACAGTGACATGCAAAGCAGTCACAATCAATTTAAAATACATAAGAAGATTATGATTCTTGCAGAAGAACAGTTCTGACTCAACAATCTTGTGTATATTCTCATTGAAACTGAGATTCTTTATCATTATCTTTGAGTTCTGTATGACAATAATGACGTTCATGATTCAGAGTCATGAAATCTCTAGTATAAGATTAAGATACTCTTGTTTATCATTATTTTTTGTGATGAGTTTTGAAGTTATGAAACATCATATCTTTCTTCAAACTTCTTTCACATCAATATCTAGTCAGATTCAGTCATGAAGAACAGTTTCATGATGATTCGCAGTACACATTGATAGTTCAGCAAATTCAATCTCATTTAGCGAGTGTGATTGTAAACTCAAATACTTGATCAATTCAGTTGAAATCACGTTCATATTTGATCTCTGATTCGCTTGAACATAGAATTTATTCAGATGCACAATAGATTCATCAGATTTCTGAATGAAACAAAGAATTCTGAATGCTTTGTTCTTATCGATCATTGTGCTCAGAAATCATGTGTGATGTTTCACTTTCACTGAGAAAGCTTGCATAGTTTCTTGAATGAATTGATTCTGAGATTGAAATTGAGAATATGCTTTAGATGAAACGAAAGAATCAACGCTTATGTTCAACTGCATAGATTGAATATTTTGCATTAACTGAAACGCAGTAAAAATAATCTGAATTGAAGATAAGATCGTGAGCATCTGAAACATCTGATCATCGTAATTAGATTCAAATGTAGAAGCAAATTGAGATTTAATGTTTAATGATTCTGACTAAATTTGCTGAGATTGCTTCGTCTTTGAATCTTTCTTCTTAGTCACATGAGTACAAAGTCGTTTGAACTTTTTACAAACGACAGAAAATCAGATGATTAAATTCATTCAAAAGATATTCACTTTGTTTTGCTGCAATATCTTTTGAATAAATATTGAAGAATCATATCGCTTCAGAATATCATTGAACATACTCACTAAAGATTGAGATTTCATCTTCTTTTCAACATGCTTTTGTTTCTTACGTTTGATATGATTATTCATAATTGCTTGAAATTAAAATGACTGTTGAGACTGTTGAGACTGTTGAGATTGCTGTAATTGCTGAGATTGCTGTTCAATTACAGATTCTAGATAAGATCTTTTATTGAAATCAGAGTCTTTTTCATAGAAGATCTTTATCGCTTTGATCTTTGCATTTCTGAATTCATTCTTTTCAATCTTCAGATCAGTGCATTCAAATTCAATGAAACTAAAGATGAAAGTGAATGAAGTCATAAATTCTTGACTTGAAACTCTACTCATATTTGTCAATTGATTCATTTCATACACAGATATATTTTCGTTATAAATTTTGTACAAAATTATTGCAAAGTTTGACTGTGAACTCTCTTTAAAGATGATACTTTTGAAATAGAATTGTTTTCATGCAAATAGTACATTGTCTTTGCACTTTTTGCTTACATGATTTACATGTTTACATTTGACACATAATCTTTCTTCTTGATAGAATCAGATTCTAGTTTCATTGATTCACTGATTCTTTGATGTCTTTCGATCTGATAAATTCTTAGAAAGAATATAAGATTCAAACTTTCTGATCAAAGATTTGAATTTCATATTACTTTTATTCAAGTTTAATATTAATGTTCAATTCATAACTTCTGATCTGTATGTGAAAGTCATAAAGAGAAAGATGAATTGAAACTGTGAAGAATCTGAATGAAAAGTTCAATCAGATTTCTGATTTGAAGTGATCATTGAATGATATGCAGTCATCAGCATGTTTATTTGACTTTTGAACATATTTCTCTCGATCAGATTCTTATAGAAGATCAGTTCTTTTGACTTAATCTCTTCGTTGAACAGCTTCTGTATCTTCAGATTCATACATTTCATCTTTTCAGCTAAATTGTAAATAGATTTCAATGATTTATCTGTTGCAATCATGTTTCTTGTGATCTTTCTCTGTATGATATGATTCAATATTTCTTTTATAAAAGTTTGTAAAATAGTGTTCAGCATAGCTGACTTCAACAGCATAAGAATAATGAATGAGATGAATGTTGATTTATCTTTGACATCGACATGCTGCATCAAGCTCGTGATTCACTTATAAAAGAAGATTAAAGCTTCATCAGAGCGCTGATGTAGCTCAAACAGTTCTACATCAAAGAGTATGAAAGATATTTTGATTGCTCTAGAAGAGAATCTTTCACACAGCAAGAACTTAAAACTAGTCAGATCTTAAGCTGTTAAGTCTTTGATTGATAGCAAGTGTATAGCATCTGAATGAAACTTTGCTCACTCAGCAGCATTGTTCGTAAGCAACATATTGAGAATGTCTAGATAAATAATGAGATTGATGACTTCATCGATCTTATATTTTGAGAGCTCATGTTTCAATCATTTTAGTCAGTGAGCTGCGAAAACGTGATCGATATCTGAGAAGATATCACAGAAAGAGAAAATTGAATCAATCTGCTGATACGTTATATTGATCAGCGTAACAGACGTATTGAGTGTGATTATTGAGAGTGTAGATGCTTGAGATGTAGAAGTGCTATTCAAAAAGAATCAGAAACTAGAATGTTGCTCGAACTCGTCTAGATGATAATATCTATCTAGCTCACTGAGCAGATCTGTCAGAATGCTTAGTAGAAGATTTGATCAATCAGATGAAGCTTATTGTCTTTTGATTTAGATGAAGGAAACGAAAGAAGTGATAAAAATCTCTTCAGCGAGATCAGATGCAAGATAGAACGAGTTGTAATGAAGGGAATTGACACGAAACAGAACAGATATAGAAACAGGTACTTTCACTAACAAAACACTTCCTGAATGCAAGGCCTCTTGAGTTCCCGTGCACGTTCACCAGATGAACACAGGCACACAAGGTTCTGAGGATAGCATAGGAGTGGAATTTCTAAGAACAGAGCTGAAGCTCTGCGGAACTAAATAGTTCTGGGGGGGGCCAGCTGACTAATTAGGCCCCCCATCCGTGCCGGAAGGAACATCCGATCGAAGAAACAGAAGACAATCGATTCACCGATTCACAGTACCCTCCAATCCGCATGCTCTCACGCACGTCACTACCACGTTCGATCTTGTCTCCTTGACTAGCGCCTTCAAACACAAAGATGTAGTCATCAGCACAATATCAGGCGGCGATGTCTCTTTCCAGAAGCTTCTCATTAATACTGCCATTGCCGCTGGTGTACGTCGCTTCATCCCCAATGAGTTTAGCCACAACACTCAAAACCCAAGGGTCTGCGAACGGTTCCCCCATGTCAAGCAAGAGCAGAGGTTTTGCAATATCTGAAGAAAAAGAGCAGAGAGCATAAAAAATTCAGCTGGACAGGGCTGGCAATGGGTTGTCTTATTGAGGAGGGGCTGAAAGGGGGTTTGCTAGGGTTTGATCTACGGTGGTCGAGTGCCCTGGTTTACGAAAGTGGGAGGGAGAGTCTTGCGTGTAGTACGTTGAGAGGAGTGGGAGAAACCGTGCGGGAAATCCTGATGAAGGGCGAGGAAGCGAGGAATAGATACCGCTATGAAGCGGGGATTGTAACCTGCCAAAATAAGATTTTGGCGGCATTGGAGAGGAGCAGTGGGAAAGAATGGAGTATTGGGGTTGCAGAGGTGAAGGAGGCCGTGAGGGAGGGGAATATGAGAATGGACAAAGGCTTCTTAGATGGAGCTATGGTGTTGCTAGAGAGAAGTGTGTGGTTTGGCAGACTAGACGATGTGGGAATTTGGCAAAAGGCAAAAGCCGATGTTAATGGCCAAAAGCACGCAGGAAACGTGGTGGGAAAGGCGGTAGAACAGGTATTGATGGAGTTGGAGAAGAACGGTGAGATGGATTGTGGATGTGGGTAATCTAGGAGGTCGAGGAAGGCAACTAAATGCGACTCATTCCAAAGCATCGATCTCTCTTTCTCTTTGCCAGCTTTCGCTTTCCGTCTTCCTCTTCAGATCATGTTCAACTGCAGCGCTTAATGATTTTATCCCACCGTTGTGCATCAGTCACCACAAGATACTACTTCATTAAACCGGCAATTGTAGGCACATGTAGCCCCTTTTCAGACAAGTCCCTCCCCCCCTCCCCTTTTCCTCCTCAGAAAATGCACTGTCGTTCGGATCAGCTCCCGCACATTTTATCACTGACCCTTAATCTCATCAGAGCTCCACCAAGGCCGCATAACCCTCTTCAACTCCGGCCTACAACTGCCGTTTATAGCGCAAAGCGGCCATCGTCACTGGCGCCCATTTCCAGTCTGGGTCGGGCCATCAATATTGCCTATATGCGCTAAGGTGCTCGAACCGTCTGGGCAGACCTCACGTCTGACGAACGCCCAGTGAAAAGGGAAGATACGGCGATTTTTGCTTTCAAGCTTGTGGAATCAGAAGGGGGTAGGGGAAATCTGTGAAGGCGGATGGGGGAGATATGGGGGATCTGGTTGGGAGAACTGTGGAATGTTTTGGATGAGTGAGGTTCTCTTTATTTTTACTTGTCAATTCAGTATGTGGAAAAAGCAATCAACCCACATATCTCCCAACGATATCTCGAACACATTTTGTGCGAGTCATTACTGGCTGTCCTAGGCTGCAAGTACGCAATTACGGAATGCTGCTGCAGGAACTGTGTTCCAGCGGCGATCGAGGTCGGATCATCGACCTTAGCTCGAGACTCGGCTTGATGGTTTACGCAGGCACACGCTTTGATACTCTATGAAGTCCACGAAGTTGAGTACCTATTGTCGCAGCTGCATATTGGGCCTCCGAGGGAGCCCTTGTTTGGTGACTCGGCAGATCGCTGTGGACTACGAGAATAAGGTTCATTGCAAGTGTCTTTCTCCTTCAAATTTACGGATCTGTTTGAATGCTTATTCGTTGCCTCAGAGGTACAAGTCGCAATGCTAGAACATACATCCAGATTACTCGGCGATGCTGAATATTCAGAAAGGCCACATCCGTTTCGAGGACTCGCTCAGCCGAGAGATATCGCAAACGCAGCGGTGTTTTTGGCAAGTGAGGATACCAGCTGGGTTCGCTGACGTACCGCTGCCGGTTGATGGTGGTTATACTGCTTAATGAGAAACCCTTCCCAGATCATTGATTGTTACTGCAGGATAGCCCTAGCAGTACTTCCAACTACACTGATATACTTTAGTTCTTCGGAATTGGCACTACATATGTCCGTTGCAGGTGAGGTAGCTACCTTACCCAGTCATGTATGACCATTAGGCGGTACCTGGAAGAGGTTTGGCTTGCAACTTTCCGCCGGACATGATCGAGTAGGTCCTGATCTTTGGCCATCAATTCCCTTCGACAGCGGACTGTGGCTGTGAAGGTTACAATATATCCTGATAAAATGGATGTAGAGGCTGGGAAAACCTAATGGTAATTCGGTATTAGGATAATAATTAATTATAGTCACGAACGTTCAACCTATATCATGGACTGTGTAAGAGGAGCTCTAGTCGCCTTTCCTGATATGCATGACCACGAATCCTCCCATCCTTTGACACCATCTCCCTCTCGAGCATTAATCGTTCTGTGGCAAATTCCTGTATAAAACTAACTTAGAGAGTGCGACGCTAAATACGGTCTAGCGCGTAGTTCGCCAAAAATCCTTAGCGGCTCACACATTTACCTTAACATCGTGAAAGAAAGTCTGTGCCGATTATCACGACACACCGACACCGACACCGCACCCCGACAACAACCGCCAAAATGCCTCCCAAGAAGCACCAAGCCACAGCCAAGACGTATGCCATCTCTCCAAGCCTTTTACTCACAAAATTTTCGTGTCCCACTGTCGTATATCCTGTCCCACCTCGCTGGAACCGTTGATACACTGGAGTGCATCAGCGCCAGCTCGATACTTCCCGCAGAATGCTTCTGACAAGCCCGATCAATCATGATTGACTTGTCTGTAGTAGACAATGGGGTCTTGAGGCTGAAGGCTTCCGCTTTCTCCTTGAAATTCAGTGCCGCACTCGACCTTCGACAATAGCTTGTTCCATACTCGCTGCTGCTCAAGGAAGGCTCGAACATGTGCGCGTATCATTCTTAAGCATTGCTTGAGGTCTTGTCGGATGAAACGCATTGGTTCGATTGCAAAAAGCCTTGACTTCAGTAGAAGGTAGCTTAGTAGCAAACGTACCAGTCTCACCGATTAAATTCATTTCGTCGAGTCTATGCTCCAGTCCGAGAATGCAGCGTCTCAGCTGCAATTCCCTACTCGACGTATTTATCCAATCCTCTACCGGGCAGACTATACTGACCTTGCCTTTCTTGGCCAAACACAGGAGCGTGCCGACAGAGGAACAGATCCTCGTCCCCGAGACTCTGTTGAAGAAGCGCAAGAGCCAGGAAAAGCAGCGTGAGGAACGCCAGGCCGAGCTCCAAAAGAAGAAGAAGGTAAGACATACGGACCCTTTTGCGATGCACCAATATCAATTTAAAGGGCAGTCGTGGACGATGGTGATGACAAACACCATACTCGCGACTAGACCTTCTGGTCGATGCTGTCGCTTATATTAACCATCTTTCGGGTCTGAATCGTCCACAATTGGAAATCCGATGATGCACTGCAACTTAAAAGAGTAAGCTGACGTTGGATCACACAGGCTCAAAAAGAGAAGCGTGGCGTCATATTCAAGCGGGCCGAGTCTTACGTCAAGGAGTACCGCGATGCAGAGCGTGAGAAGATCCGTCTTGCCCGTTTGAGCAAGCAAGAAGGCACCTATTACGTCCCCGCCGAGCCCAAGCTCGTCTTCGTCATACGTATCAAAGGGTGAGTCTTTCACTCTCTTCCCCTCCTCTCCCACTCAACCTGCCCTGCTAACTTTACTTCCTTCAGTATCAACAAGATCGCTCCCAAACCCCGTAAAATCCTTCAGCTCCTCCGCCTTCTCCAGATTAACAATGGTGTCTTCGTCCGTCTCACAAAGGCTACCTTGGAAATGCTCAAGGTCGTCGAACCCTATATCGCCTACGGCTACCCCTCCCTCAAAACCGTCCGCGACCTCATCTACAAGCGCGGTTACGGCAAAGTCGACAAGCAGCGTATCCCCCTGACAGACAACCAGATCATCGAGGAGAACTTGGGTAAATTAGGAATCGTGTGCATGGAGGATCTGATCCATGAGATCCTGACTGTCGGGCCAAACTTCAAGCAGGCGAGCAACTTCTTGTGGCCATTCAAGTTGAGCAATCCTACCGGTGGGTTCAGGACGAGGAAGTTTAAGCATTACGTTGAGGGAGGTGATCTGGGAAATAGGGAGGATAAGATCAATGCTTTGATCAAGCAAATGAATTAGGTGGAATGGCGGAGGGTTAGAATGCGGTGGCTGGAGCAAGGTGGTCGTGCTGATATCGTGGCTGTAGACATGGGCTTGGAGGTAACCTAGTAGATCTACATAAGAGCCGTATGCACTACCTTCAGCTACACTATGATGGTCTCAGGAAATTGAGATCTCCATAATTTCTCACCACCGTTACGTTACTTATCCAGGGATAGGCTAGTGTGAGCATCAACATAAAAAGCGGAATGCGAGCTACCCCCAGCTAAATCATGAAGGTTTCAGGAAATGTAAACTTATCAACATACTCTTACTGTCGTGATGCTCACTCACCCTGAGATGAGACCGGGCGATCATGGCTACCGCAACGGCTGCCCTGGACCTGAATCGTAGTAAATTACCGTAGCATAACCAACCAGCATTCCATAACACGACGGCAAGTAAATATGATCGAAAACAGCTTATCCTAAACCACCCCCTTTCACTTCTCGACTACACCTCCATCGCAAACCCAAACAGTGCGTCCATCTGCACCCACACCCTCCCACACTTTTTCAAATACCCCTCCACAACCCCCCGCACCGTCCCAAACCTCTCCCGATTCCACTCCCTCGCCGCCCTTACCCTCTCGTCCTCCTCCGCCTCCTCTCCTTTTACCCCCCCTACAGCACCCTTCTTCACCCCTCCCTCCCCTTTCACCCCCCCACCCCCTGTCCCCTTATCCACATCCCACAACCCCCGAAAATACAACAACTGATTATACAGCGCCTTCTCCCCGTACTCGTACCGCATCCGGCCCCTGCACCCCTCCGCGCGGCCTCGAGGACCCAAGCAGCGGTGGCCGTAGACGCTCATCTGGCGCGTGCGGTTGCCGCAGCTGCTGTCGTCGCAGATCAGGTAGCCGTCGTAGTACTTGCTGGTCTGGACGCGGATGGCGTGCTCGAGCTGCGCGACGAGCGTGAGGGTGGCGAAGGGTTTTTGGCAGGTGGGGGATGGGCAGATGATGCCGTTGGGGGTGATGGTGGAGAGGGAGGAAGGGGAGGCGAGGCCTTCGAAGATGAAGGCGTGTTTGCAAGAGCGGCAGCGCAGGGTTAGGCGCGCGGAGTCTTTGAAGCGGAGCTGGTCCGGTATCTGGCTTTCCAGCGGAGAGATTTCTGTGGTTTGGTTGCTGGTAGAGGAGGGAGCAATGGAGTATTTTTTGGTGTCAAGGCCTAGGCATTCTGCTAGCTGCGTGGCGTCGGTGCCGGGGATAGGAGCGCAAAGCCGCTCGATTGGTGGGAAGATTTGCTTATATAGGTACCATTCGACATCTGCTTTTAGGGTTGAAGTCGCCGCCATGACGTCTTGGGGCGCAAAGGCGCGTTTTGCAGCGTTGTCCGAGGAGGGAATGCCCGAGGAGGCAGAGGTGGTCATGATGTAGGAGATTACATCGTTGACGCGGACAGACTTCCCCTGGGCGAGAGAGCGGAGGGCGACTTGGACTTGGGGCATGCTGTCGGCATTCGGGTAGTCTCTGGGGTTTTTGCCAAGTTTCTGGGGATGGTGGTGGTTAGGTTTGGGTCATATGATGGGTTGGGACTGGGAGAATGGGGGGTTGCTTACGGTGAAGATGATGTACTTCTGAGCTGCAATCTTTTCCTCCCTCATCTTTTGGGACAGCTCTCGGAGGTAATCGTGGACCTTTCCCACGACCACTTCCGGGTCTTCACCAGACAGGATTTCATTGAGTAGCCGCGACGATGCCTCTTTCGACAGAGCGCAGTATTCTCTTCGTTTCATATCCAGTCCCTTGACTTCGAGTTTGTCGACGTATTTCCCATCAACCTCAAGTAAGTTGATGGCAGCATACTTCTTCTTAGCATGAAGTAACAGCCTTCGGAATATGTTGTCGATATCGATCTCGAGAAGTCTGTATCGTTCGTTCACTGAACGCTTGAAATCATGTCCTATCTTCAGGGCTTCCTCGATGCTGTCTGCGTTCGTGTTGATCATGACTGAGTCAGTATCTCCGTATATGACACGCAATTGGATGCTCTCTGCAAGACCTTTGGTACTTCGTAAGATCTCCCGACCTTTGAAGGTCGTGAGCATTGCTAGAGGTCTTGCATAGAACCTCGACTGCGTATATCCGAGACAACCATACATTGAATTAGCAGTCAGTTTCAAGGCCAGCTGCTTGATATCCCAAGTCGCAAGCTGCTCAGGGGTAGCGGTCTTGTCTTTCATCAGGCTCTTGACCTGCCTTCTTCGGCCGACGAGAGTAGCGATAAGTTTTGGCAGGATACCCTGCTTTTGATCTTGAGGTACCTCTGGTACTTTATCATCGTCTTCGGACTAAGCTTTATCAGCTGCTGCATTATTTTTCTCAGCGACACAGCTTACCTGGTCTGACCTATCCACTGTTGTAAAGCAAATGTTATACTCCTGTATGATGCTGGGATAAAGACTATTGAAATCCATGACCAGAATAAACTTGTCATAGAGACCTTTTTCAGGTTCAAAAACTAGACCACCTTTAAACTTATCTTTCTTCTTGACATCAACACCTTCTTCAACGTCGGGGTTCTCCTCTTCAACCTTGGCCTTAGCTTTGCCGTAGATCTTGTCGGGACAGATGTACTTGTTCCTATTGAATTCATGCAGCAAAATATACTCATTGCGCTCGGCCCTGGTACCGCTTAGAGTCCTTGCCCAAGAGTTGCCTGCCAGATTGGTGAGGACCTTGGTCAGAGGAAGCATCTGCACCCGCAGAGCAATGGCGGCAATGAAGTAGGTATCAGCTTCGCAATGGTTGACGTAGTTCAGAAGGCCGTCCCTTGATGTAGCCCATGTTTTCAGAGCTGCTTCATTATCGATTTCCCGACGAGGGTTACCTTGGCCCAGGTACAGTTCGCACATTTCTGTAAGACTCCAAGATTGGCATTTGGTCATGAGGGACTATATAGGTATTAGCCAAAGCATGTTTAACGTTTGGGCACAGGCATACCTTTCCCATGTCGTTAGCCACATCACACAGCAACCGTCCAGAAACGAGCTGCCTCTCTGCGAAGAAGCTTCCACCACCCTTTCCCATGTTTCTCGGCCAATCGCTTCGCCTCATTCTTCCTATGCGATGCCAACCAGGTGTCTTCCTCTCCCGCATTCGATTGAGCAGAACAGGGTAGTCCACATCTTGCAACTGGTGACCCATGAGGACATCCGGATCTGTCTTCTCTAACAATGCGAGGAACTTTGCTAAAAGTAATTGCTCACTCTTGACAAGCATGATACTACCGCGTTGGCTTTTACTAAGTGCTTCGAAGCCTGGAGGAAAAGATGCTTCTGCTGGCCGCATGATTGTAAACGTTTTACACGGCAACTTCTCTGTGGGTGTCGTGTCACTCAAGGAAATATTCTCATAGACACGGGCACTAGCAACAAGAATCTCCTGCTTATTCTCCTTGGCATTCAAGGTAGTTCTCAAAGCTAAACTCATGAATGTCAGAGAAGGCGCCTCCAGGTTTTCCGATTCAGAGAGGGCCGTGATAGCCTTGGGCTCGACTACCTGGACCTCTAGCTTGCACCAGGATGCGTTATTCAACGGCGTCATCTCTGCATTATCAATCTTGAGCCAGCAAGGGCCCATGATGTTCTTCCACAGAACAAATTGCTCGAAAAGCGCTGTTGTGGTACCAAATACGTGAGAGAAAGTTTCTCCTTTTAGTTCCGTAGGCAGGGCCGGCTCTAGATACCGCTATGTCAGTACATGAGCGTCCTTTTCGCGCAAAATTTACTCACTATCATATGGATACATCAATTTGAGGTAGTCGGCTTCTTTTGGGATATCCGGGAGCTCAAAAGCATACTTCCTTGAAGTAGGCTTGATCTTGTGCATGCCCACTCGAAGCTTTGTCATGACTTCGTCCGCTTCGTTGTAGACATCGCCCATCTCCACTTCATCAGAGGTATCTCGGCCATGCCCTGTATGCTGTCAGTACTGGAGTATATCAAGGCGAGATTCCGAAACTCACGTTGGCGGTGCGTTCTTGGGAGAAAATATAGCTTCCTGAGGATATTGTCCACTTTCACAAAAGCACTGACATATGAGCCAGAGTTTTTGTCTTTAACCTTGCCAAACAGACATAAACTCCCATTAATCTCGGTGTAATCGGTCCAGAACATGCGTAGGCTCCCGTCGTCTTCAACAGCGCTATCCAGCTTTAGCTTACCAAAGCTAGTGGTTTCAGAACCTTGGCTGCTCAATACATTGAGCTTCGAGGTCACATCATTCCACTCAGATGGATCAACCGAATCGGGGGGTGGTCTAGTTGGAGAGGAGCTCTCAGGTGAAGGATACGGAGGTTTCTTTAGTATCTTTGGTGCTGGACGTGATCCGGAAAGATTGACACTCGCGGTTTTGACATTGTGGCTTCCAACAACCTGTGCAACCTCCATCATGTCCTCGTCTTCGTCCTCTTCTTTAATCGATTGCTGCCCCTTGCGCTCTACCGCACTGGCGATTGGCGATGACGGCATAAGATCGCTCATGGGCGTATCATTGTCAAATATTGTTGTAGGGAAATCGTCCTCGTCGTTGTAGCTTGCTTCAAGAGGGGGCGTATTCAACAAATGACTAGGATTTCCACCGTCATTGACCTTCGGTAGTCCACTATTTCTGTTCTGAGACAAAGGGGGCGATAGTACACGTGTCTTACGACGAGCTGCAGTCTTGACAGTCTTTACTGGCAAACGAGAAGGAATGTTCGTATCCACTTCGCCTAGGAGATCTGCCATGAAAGCAGCATCTTCGACCGTGTGGATAGGCTGTTCAAAGGATTAGCCTACTACGTAAAGTCTCATCTGGAATTCATACCTTGGACTTCGGCGCCGTAGCAGCAGGCCCATTGCTGAAGTACTTGTTGATGCTGTTGTTTGTCTTCTCAACCTTCACTTGGTCTTCCTCGCGCTTTCTCTTAGCTGTATTTAGGGTTAACCTCCAGTGGATTTCTGAGGTGATCACAAAAATACTGACCGGCTTTTCCTTTCAAAGGCAGTTCTTCCTCACTGCCGCTAGCACTGTCGTATCTCCTATCCCCCACCCACTCTTCGCGCCCATCGTCAGCGTATCCCTCTCCATTGTCGTCAACAACGAAGTCATCCCGATCCAAGCGGGCTCTAACGACCTTCTTGTATCCTTCCTCATCAACTTCTTCATAGAGGTTTTCCTCATCCTCGACTTTGTAAGTCGACAATCGTGTCTTGCCGGAGGCACGCAAGGCCCTTAGTTCGGCAAGCCGGGCAGCCCTTGACATTGTGAGAGCACTATGACAGAGCCAACTAGCAAGAGAACAAGTACACTGCTGTGCTTGCCGTTTGCATAAGGGGAGATAAATGCGACTTATCCAACGTGAAGTGTAATATTGAATGGCTTTTGAAGGAACGGTTGAGTCGCGTCCCTCGGCAAACAAAGCGCGAAGCATCGCGAATCCCTGTCGCGCGAGCTTAACTCCGATAAAGACGTGTAATTTACACTAGTAAAATACCTAATCGATTGCATCGAGGTTCGCAGAGGTATTTCATGTAAAAATGGCCGCAGTTCACACCTGTATCTTCAAAGGTTGGTGTTCCGTCATGCAGGCTTCCTCTATGTAGACATTGTCCTAGTACCTCTATTACACCTTCTAAATGACGTCTTTCTCATGATTCTCTTGCTCTTCCACTCAGATCCCACCCACCATGTCTACCCGCCGTGGCGTCGGCCTCTCCGCCTTCCAAAATCGCACCTCTCTCCAGTCCTCCTATGCCACCCATGGCGCCTCTCTCCGCACGCAGCACCTTACATCTCTGCAGACCCAGCTCTCCGTCTTCCAATCCCTGCTCCACAACTTCGCTCTTCAGCATGGGGACACCATAAAACGTGATCCCGCCTTCCGCGCTGAATTCGCGCGCATGTGCAATGCTATTGGCGTCGACCCTTTAGCCGGATCAAATGTCAAAGGCAAGGGAAGCAAGGGAAGTTGGTGGGCGCAGGTGCTTGGGGGGGATGTGAATGATTTTTACTTTGAGCTAGCGGTGCGGGTGGTGGAAGTTTGCAAAGAGGGTAGAGGGGGCAATGGAGGATTAATGGCGGTGGGCGAGTGTCGGGAGAAGGTCGCTAGGGGGAGAGGAATTGGGGGAGGTATGGATATTAGCGACGATGATGTACTGAGGGCGGTGGAGTCACTGAAACCGCTGGGATCGGGGTTCTCGATTGTGACGATTGGGAGCAAGCAAATGATTCGGTCGATCCCGAAAGAGTTAAGTACGGATCAAAGCACGGTATTGGAGGCGATACAAATCTACGAACCGATAACATGTTCGATGATAGTGGATAATTTGGGGTGGGAGCAGGAGCGGGCTGAGACGGTGTTGCAAGATTTGTTGGCGGACTCTTTGTTGTGGGTTGATGAACAAATTTCGGAAAAGGACTACTGGTTGCCACCAGTTTTCATGGATGATGATGAGGGCGAATGAACGATAATAGTGAGGAAAATTAATGCTAAAGCAATGATGGTGTTTGGGATCATATTTCCAAGCTCAGTGCATAGGTGAGCGCACCTGCCAGATTTCAGTAGAATACACTCTTAGAACTGCATTGACTAAGTTTCATAGAAGAAGAATTGAAGAATCGAATCAAGCTTTGATCGCACCACCAAGCGCACCACCACCAAACTGCTGTCCACCCCTTGTCCGTCCACCACCACTGCCACCTCGCTGGCCGCCTCTACCACCTCGCCCACCCCGTCCGCCTCTGCCTCCTTGCCCGCCTTGTCGCTCGAAGGCGTTGGCTGTCCCTTGAGTTCTCTGCTCTAACGTCCTCTCATTCGCCTCAATTAGCCCGCTAGCTTTATCGCTCAGTGTGAGTGCCAGGCTCTGTAGCCTCGACAATTCAACGCCCTTTCGGAAAATTATGGCGCTATTGACTTGATCCATGGCAGCCGCTAGTTCCTCGTGCGAAATCATCTTGCTGACCACCGCTGCAACTTTTTGCTCAGACAGCTCGAACATTGATGCGAGGGTGCTGACAGAGAGTGTGTCGTAAAACGGAGCATAGGTGAAGAGATATGTCCTCAAGCCTTCTTCCTGGATTTGCGCGGAGAGCATGGCTTTGATCTTGTCTGGCTCGGCCATCAACTCCCAGATCTTAATTGTGTTGATGAACTCCGCTGCCTTCTTCCACTCCCCAGCAGCGAGCGCTCTCGAAGCCTGCATGACGTGATCCCGAGTATTTTCTGGCGGTCCAGTAAATATCTGGCGCTCGTGAAACTCCAAAAGACGACGGTACGTCTTGCTAATAATGCGCTTCTTGATGTCTGGTGATGAGCCTGTCTGCGCAAGTAGTGGGATTTCTAAAAGCATGGAGCATGTGAGATAAACACACTCAAGGAGCTCGAGGTTGATGTGCATGTGGAAGGGTAGCTGCCGTTGTCTCTCCAACCGCTCTTGTTCCGGTGTGACTTGCGAGTATCTCTGGATCATAACACCCTGAGCCAAAAGCTCTTTTTGTCTACCGCTACCACAAATTTCCTGTAACGTGTTTTGCGATTCGTACACGAGGTTGGCCCTGAAGGCACATAAGCCGACTTGGACGAGAGTACGATTGAAGAGGATTTGGGTATTGATGTTAAAATTGCCGATTGTCTCTTGCAAATGAGACATTAAGAGCATATCGCGAGCTCGATAATATTGGTCGTGGAGAGCGAAGTAATACACTTGGCATAGATAGGCCCTCGCTCGGATGATGTCGACACTGTTCTTAAAGAGGTAAGTGCTCAGCGTCTGAACGAGGGCAGCCGTATCCGAGGCATTGCCGCGCGGAGTAATCTCGGAGTCGAGATTAGATGGTATACCTTCCCAAGCCTTCTGCTCGAGGATGTTGACAACTTGTGCCGGCTAAGGAAAGGTATTAGCTCTGCTTGGTTGCAGTGTATGTGGTTGTATACCTTGAAATAGATGTGCTCTAGCCGTCTCATGACGACCCGATTTGCATTCTCTTGCAGCATCTCTAATTTAGGGTCTTTGGCGAGATCCTCAACATACAGCAGAGCACGTATAATATTAGTATGGAGGGCCTGCTCGTCGCTTAGCCGCTCAATGTACTCAGCAGTGTGAGGATCAATGTGCTGCAACGACCGTGTGAGCTCGTCATCGAGGCGCTCTACTATCGATACAATGCTACCCGGAATCCGAATCTTCTCTTCAGCTACAGGTTGTGGTGGTTTCTCATCGTCTTCCCATTCCTCAGCATTCTCAAGAACGACCATAAGTTTGCGGTTTCCCTCGAGCGTTTCAAGAAGTGTGCCGTATTCACCCTCAGCCCTAAGAAAATATGTCAGAACTGTACGCAGTTTCAAGTCAAAGCAATTGCTGAATTCCCCTACATTTTCCACTGCTCCTGAGACATGAAAGTTGCTGCGGATCCTGATGTAAGATCAAAGCGTGTCGAGATCAGTGTCAACAAAACTCGAATTGTCTGGTATGGTGTGGTAGCAACCTCCAGCAATTTCTCCATTACTCTGATCTGCTCTGTCCGGTCTGTATTCTTCTTTCCTCGAGATTCGACAATCGAGCGCAAATGCTTCAAGATACTCTCAGGAGTGTATTGCAATGTCTTTCCTCCCCGGCCTACAGTTGAGAAACCTTCATCGTCCCCAGCATCAATGCCGTCGACATATACAGCCTTTGTTTTCTTTGGTTTTTCAATAGGGGCAACTTCCTCCTCCTCGTCGGACATCATGTAGCCACCTTTGTCCTCCCGATACTTGTCGATCTCATTCGCATAATCCTTGTTGTTTCTCTTGATCTTCTGCTTCATTGCGTTGAGACCTTTTGCATTCGTAGCGTTCATCTTCTTAGTAGAAACCTTCTGCCTTGCAATGGCTTCATTCATGAAGTCTTCCATCTCGGCTATCGTCTGAATGTAGATCTTAGGTACTTTATCCTGAGCTGTCATCTTGGTAATTTGGCGGTTAAGCTTGTCAAATTCTAGCGAGCTACAATGTCAGCAGTCGCTTTGTGGTTTACCTGTAAAGAATTCCAGACTAACCGGTCGATATCGAGCTCCAGTCATTAATCTTCCTGGCGTTCTCGATTAACTTCACGACTGCCTCCAACTCCTCCAATCTCTTGTCCTTCGCACTTTTGACAACCGTATGCCTGTCCTCATCCTCGCTCTCGTCACTCGACGCAACGTCTCGTAAGAATTTGGAAACCCCACCCTTCCCACCCTCTTCATCAGAAGAAGCCTCATCCTCCTCTTCTGTCGCCTCTTCCTCGCTGCTGGACTCTTCTTCCGACTTTTGTTGAGCCTCGTCTCCACTGTAGAGCTCCTCTTCGTCGGAGGAGCTGCTCTCACTGGAGCTATCTCCCGCGGTGAAGAATCGAGACATGATGGATTTATGGGTAGATGGGTTTCAATGCAGAGGTTATGAGGCTTGAGGTTGTGATGGGCAAGATTGTGTGGCCAAACTTTAAGCGAAAGAATGTTAGGCGCGTATGTCCGTGACTCCGTGAGTCAAGAATGAGTCAACAATCTCCGCCACAATACATCTCAAGCACAGACCACCTCACACAGGCTCTCCATTTAGGTACTGGTATAAATATTTGACCACAAGCGTCTGCTAACTATTCATAGCGATATGGCTTCCTACAAGCTACACAGTGGCGAGTACGCGACTTGGTTTCGTATAACTACAACGACTATATGACCCTTGAGTTGTTTGGTTTGACAACCCACCAGATTTCTGTAAAGACCAAGCCACCAAGCCTGTCCGGTGAAGCTGCTTGTCTATCCACTATGCCTCAACGATACGCAGTAGCAGAGACGCCATGACCCAGACCGAATCTGGCATGCGTAAAGGAGTGTGTGAGTGAAGTACGGCAACCGCGTACGAGCCTGTTGGTATTATACTATAATTGGAACTGGCCGCAACGGAACATTTCGGCGGACAATTCGAAATTCCTGAACCCGTCTCGAAACACTGAGCATCGGTCCCTCCTTAAAGCGCAATGGCACTTGGGGTTTGGGCGTTCTGTTGGTAGTTCTAGTGCTGTTATTCTGTGGCTGGTCTCGTAACCGCCATCGAGTAGTGATAAGGTACTGTATCTTGACAGAGTGTCAACCTACAGAGCCCGATCTGCGAGGTGATACTATGCATGTGGCTTTTCTTCCGGACCTCAATGCCACTGAGACTGTTGAATAAAACCCTCTTCCATCGTTCTGTCCTCTAAATTCTGTATAAAGTTCCTGTTTCGGCCACTCGCAGCGCGGCTGCCCCTCCTTCTTGCGCTACTGGCAGTCCCATCTGGAATACCGTCAGGTGGTGGAGGGTAGTACGCCGGACTCGGTTGCAGCCTTATCGGTGCATTTGGATCCAAGTGACTGGCAACCCTTTGGATCGACTGGGGGATCCCTCCTTGTTGCTGCTCCATTGTCGAGGCGCGTTGCCGCCCTGCCCTCGTTGTAGCTTGAGCGTATAGATTCTGTTGCGGAGCATATTGGGCAGTAGATATCTGGCTTGGAACTTGGTGCATCATACCCATCTGGTGCCCATAGCCAGCGGACTGCGACGGGTAAGGCGGAGGAGCCCCCTGTTGGTGAGGCGTGTACATGTTGTTGTACACTGGCGGGGCTTGAGCGAGCGGGGACTGTGGATATTGACTCATCTGCATGTTAGCGTATGCAGTCTGAGCAGCAGATTGAGCCTGTTGCTGTGCCTGTTGCTGAGCCTGTTGCTGAGCCGCTTGAGCTCGCGATTTGCTGACAGCCTCAGCTTGTTGTTGTTGCTGTACGCCAGGTGCGGGTGACTTGGTCAACGAAGATGGCTTTAGATTCATAGGGGGAACAAACGGCTGAGTAAATTTCTGTTGCGTTATGAAAGGGTGGAGTTTAGCTTGCTGAGGTGACCAGCGTTCGAGCGGGTTGATGTTCAGCAGCCCTCGAACGAAGTCAATGAAAGCGATACGATTGTTCATTTCTGTAGCGCGTTAGCAAACATGTTATGGCCACCAGTGTCGATGTGCTTCTACCTCTATCAATCTCGGCCTGCTTCATATTCTTTCTTGGCATGGAGTAACTCCTTATAATTTCTGGAAGGGTCGTCGCCTGAAAATACTTTTTGCTCGGCTGCTCTTTCGAGCCGTGCTCACGCGAATATTGCTCCATAGTCTTCAGCCGATACGTTCGTCTTCCGAATTCATCGTGGGCTTTCTCAAAGAATTCTCCAGACTGCTTTCCCATTTCCAACATCCATGTAGGAGGTAGGCCAAGCATTTCCGTGATCCTCGATACCTGGTTATACTCGGAAGAACCCGGAAAAAGCGGTAGACCAAGGAATAATTCAACCACAATACAGCCTAATGACCACATATCGATGGCTGACGAGTAACTAGACAATGTCAGTAGCAAATCCAAGACACGATGACAACCCACTTACGGCAACCCTAAAAGTACTTCCGGTGATCTGTAGAACCTGGACTGAATATACGTATACACTGTCTGCCTTTCATCACATGCTGATCCAAAGTCGATGATCTTGATGATAGGGCTCTCAAGGCTGCCAGGGAGTTAGCGAACTTAAGCATTTAGACTTAAAGAGCGAGCATACTTTTTCAATAATATATTCTCCGGTTTCAGATCGCAATGTATGAGCCTAGCTTTGTTAAGTAGGCTTAACCCATTCAACAGCTGCTGAGCGAAGACTCGAACGAGTGTCGTACTGAGACCTCGGAATTGATTCTGCTTTATCAGCTCATACAGATTCACGCTTAGGAGCTCGAAGACAAGACATAGATGCTGCCGATGGATAAAGGTGTCCTTAAGTCGTAGGAGATGATGGTCGTCATTCTTATCAAGTTTACCATTCAGCTGAAGTCTCCGTCAGCAGACACTAGGTGAGTTGGCACAAGTAAGCGTACCAGGTCCAACACTGACACTTCCATCATACTTTGGTTGAAGTATGCTGTCCTGTTCTTTACAACTTTAACTGCAACCACCTCCTGCGTTTTCAGGTTTTGGCATTTAACCACCTGACCAAAGGTTCCTTGACCGAGGACGTCGAGGATAAGATACCTGTTCCTATTGCAGAGTATTAGTGGGGTATGGAGATTTCGGTGTGTACCATCCGGCCTACTTATGCCCGTTATCTTCATTCCCTAGTATATCGTTGACATACAAGATATAGTCACTGTCTTCGTTGTCGTAGCCATCATTCTTGACACCCTTACTCGGCTTAGTGAGGACTCGTCTAGGATTCCGGGAAGATTCGTATTTGAAAGCCGGATTACATATACGATAGGTGGAAGGTAAGTGGGTTGTCAATGCTTGCAAAGGCTACAGTGCTGTAAGATACCATGCTTAACAGAAATGAGTTCTGGCAGACTTACACTTATGAAGCCTCCCTCTGGGTTCGCCCGTCGAAACGCAGGCTGTGGATTTATCTTCGGTTCCAAGTCCTGCACCTTCTCCAATTTCTTGAACCGCGGTACTGGACCTCGCGATATGTCTAAAGTACTTGCGGACCTTGGTGGCCGCAGGTGTCGTGGGGACTTGGCCTCCCGCCCAAAAACTGCATTGAGTTGCGCAGTAGCAGAATTTGGATAGTATTGATCGGGACTAGCTTCTCCAGGTTGGATCGGTGGCAGATGTAACGAATGCTGCCTCGATGCCGCTGGAGAAGGGAGTACTATAGTCAGCTTTCCGCAACCTAGCATACTTGTTTTATTGCTTGGATGACTCACTTGGGGTTGTGTAGTAACTCTGAGATGGCGTCGAATATAGGTTTGGCCGTGTCGGCGATTGCCTCGCCGATATGTTCTGGGAGGGATACGGTCCATAGGAGCCTTGGCTTGGTTGTTGAGGGCTGGTCGCATACTGCGAAGACGGCGAAAGGGCTTTCATAGGAGAGTATCTGCGGGCTGCGGATGAGTCCTCTTGCTTAACGTATTGACCAGAGGAACGATGCTGGTGGCTGGGTCTTGATGGGTATTTCATTCTGTTGTATGGATCTGCATCCTCCATAGCTACATCTCCGTCTCCGGAATAAGCTCGGGAATGAGGTGTGCCAATCGGCGAGGTAGCCATAGACTGTGGGTGAGAGGGTAAGGAAGGTGTCTGATACGCTTCGTAACTGAAGCCGGAAGGCGGGGGCTGGTGCTGTGCTAAGCCATTGCTCGTATCTCGTGTCTGCTGTTGGGGAGTTGAGTGTGCGTATCGCGCTTGACGACTCCCCGCGATATCACTGTAAGGCTGCCATTGCTGATCCATTGTGGTTCTCCGAATCCAATCTCGTGGAGGTCAAGAGATCCACCACCGTGGTGATCTGGTCAAAGCCGCCGAGTGCTGCAAGCAGGACTCGGGGTCAATTTCCAGGGCAACTCAGCCCTCGTTTGGCCGCCAGCTCATCAAACGTTGAAAGAGATGTGCCTTGAGTCGGCAGCAAAAGCTTTGCTTTAAGAAAGTCTTCAGTGCTGTTTGCGTTTACAGGTTTCAGTTGACTTGATCAAATCGTAATTCGCGTACGTTGTGAAAGGTCGTCTCGAAACACTAGCGGATTGGCGTTGCAGTAGGTTCAGACACCTGGCTCGGGCTGTTAGTCGAAGAGTGAAGAAGTAGGTCGGTAGTACTTGGTCTGTGTTGTCCGTGGGGCGGAGTTGGAAGCACGTCGGTAGGTCTGCCAGCACAGCAGTGAGACTCGTTAAGAGATCTGAGTGAGTATCTACTCGTAGAACACCGGGCGCCGGACAATGGCTCGGAAACCACAGCGCTTAGTTCTATTGAGGATCTATGAGAATGGATTTATTCCAGAGCGAGCACAATGACAAGCAGCGATGATACTACGTTAAATTTTGTAGGCGCAAGTGAGGCTTATACGCCATACGACTGCGCTGTATATCCCATACATTGAATGTAATGTAGGTAGGTACCCCATGTACGGAGTACTCCACCTAAACTGGAACTGTCTTTGGGTAAGGCATTCACCTAGGCCGTAGCTAGTTAGACTTCCCGTGCTGGCTCGTTGACGTATATAGTCGATAATCCTATGATCAATCGAGGCACAGAGGTAAGTTGAGGAGCTTTTGATTGATTGATTCTCGAAATAATGCGATACAACAGTCTATCCTGTAACGAACCACGTAACAACAGTCCTCACTCATCCAAGGTCTCCTACGTCGTTGCATGTGCTATCTTGCAAGTTACTCAAATGTGGTTCACGCAAAAGCTTCAGACGGTGAGCATAAGAAGGAGTATCAAGTAGATGAGCGAGTCTCGTTATAGGGGTAAGTGGTACCACCTTCACCTCCCTATAGTAAGTGACATGGTTGATAGCTACCATTGTAAACCCTTGTTGTGTTCCCCCGAGCCCGACCCCAAACCCAACATGGATCCACACAGAGAGGCTCTTGAGAGAGAGGATGACGTGCTTCAACTCAAAGAGGATTATCTAGCATTGCCTAAGGGCCAAATTTCAAGGGACGGGATCTTGGACGACAGGGCTATAGATCCATCTGCCGAAGAATTCTCAGAGGCCCCAGAGGAAAGTGCCGGTCGTATCCACGAACAGGGTCAGGACGAAGAGAGCCGTCTTAGATCTTTGGCTACACATGTGAGAGATCAGGATGACCTTGAGAGAGATGTTGGCCGCCAGGTAGGCCAAAAGATATCTTCGACAACTTCTGTTTAAAGGAATTCACACACCGTTTGTAGGCAGATCAATTACTCATCGAACAAGCCAACGAGCGGGATGAGAAACGGCTGGAGAAGACCCAGGTGGACAAAGGGTATGCAGCGGACTCTGAACGTCTCGTTCATGTAACCATAATTCCGCTAACATTTACTGCCACAGGAGGCTCAAGTCCCAGGTGCGAAAACTACAAGATAAGTTGAATCGCCCTACCGGCTCCGCCACCACCGCAAGCATAAAGGCCGAGATCTCACACCTAGAAGCTAGTATCAGAACACTGGACGAAGATCTTAGGCAGATACAAGAGCGCATTGATCAAAGGCTTGGAGAGGAGAATAACAATGGAAAGTCTCTCTTGGAGGAGTCAGCAAGTCGGAAAATGCCCAATGAAAGCCAGCGTGACTTTCTTATTCGTACTGGAAAGATTACTCCTTTTTCCAAGATGCCTGGACGTTCTTTAGGACGCTCTGAATCCAATCTTCAGGATGTTTTACTCGATGCAGAATATGGAGAACGCGAAGATGAATCAGGGCGGGATGAAGATCCAGTCCTTGAGCCTTTATCCCACCGCAATCTAGTCCAGCCCGGCTTTGTTGACAACGACACTAGCGATACCACACCCGATGCCCCGAATGGGCCGGAAAGGCCAATCAAGCGGCGGCGACTGCATCAAGGGCCTGCGCAGACTAGCAGTCTTAAGCTAAATGGAAATAGCCGGCCCAATATTGTACAGAGTGATGGTGACGAGACATCCTCCAGCGAAGAAGAAGAAGATATTGCCTTTGTTCCGGAACTGGATGAACGTGGCATCGGGGCTTTGGGTCAGTCCGAGGACGACAGTGACGGGGGGCTACAAGATGATTGGTCAGACCTCGACACAGGTCCCACCCCTAGTCAAAAGCGAAAATCCACGTCGCATGCTAAAGCAACACAAAATGAAGATTTGACAGGCCTTGATGATGGAAACGAAAAGCTATACCAGAATCGGCTGCGTAGCTGGGTCAATAGGCGGAGCGCAGCTCGCGAAAGGTCAAACAATAGCGAGAATTCTCGCGTGAATGAAGAGAGCAATTCCCTACCGGACTCTGGAATTTTAAATGGTCACTCTCAACATGGTACTATTGCCCAGAACGATGGTGTTGTCGATGAGGAATGGTATATGCCACATCCTACCAGGACAGACACGGAATTCGACGGCGGCTACAGGGTACCGGGTGATATTTACCCTTCATTATTCGACTACCAAAAGACAGGTGTGCAGTGGCTCTGGGAGCTCTATTCCCAGCAAGTCGGTGGTATTGTTGGCGACGAGATGGGGCTTGGTAAGACAATCCAGGTCATTGCCTTTCTCGCTGGCCTTCACCACAGTAAGATGATCAAGAGACCAATCATCGTTGTTACTCCGGCGACAGTCATGAAGCAGTGGGTTAACGAATTTCATACTTGGTGGCCACCATTTCGGGTTTCCATATTACACACGTCCGGCAGCGGCATGATCGACGTTGGTCGAGAAGCTCAGCACGAAGATGAACTAATATCACAGCTTGCGCATGCAAGAAGCAAGCCAATGACAAAGGGACAAAAAGCAGGTAAGAAGGTCGTTGATCGCGTTGTACAAGATGGTCATGTCTTAGTTACTACATATTCTGGTCTGCAGACCTACGCTGAGTTGCTGATACCGATTAAATGGGAGTACGCCGTGCTTGATGAAGGGCATAAGATCCGGAACCCGAATACTGCAATTACAATCTACTGCAAGGAGCTTCGTACAGCAAACCGTATCATCCTATCCGGGACGCCTATGCAAAATAATCTTGTAGAGTTGTGGTCGTTGTTCGACTTTGTCTTCCCCATGCGTTTAGGCACCCTGGTCAATTTCCGACAACAGTTCGAGTTCCCTATACGGCAAGGAGGTTATGCCAATGCCTCAAATCTTCAAGTCCAGACAGCAATGAAGTGTGCTGAGACCTTGAAAGACACAATCTCCCCCTACCTATTACAAAGGTTTAAAGCTGACGTTGCGTCTGATCTGCCAAAGAAAAGTGAACAAGTACTGTTCTGTAAACTCACCAAATTCCAGCGTGAGACATATGAGAGCTTTCTCGGCTCTGAAGATCTGAATGCGATCATAAATGGCAAACGTCAGGTCTTGTACGGCGTTGATATTCTGCGGAAAATTTGCAACCATCCGGATCTAGTAGAGCACAAAACCCTCTCAATCAAACCTGGATACAATTATGGCAGCGGTGCTAAGTCTGGCAAGATGCAAGTCGTGAAAGCGTTGCTGGAGCTGTGGAAGGAACAGGGCCAGAAGACATTACTTTTCGCCCAGCATCGCATTATGCTCGATATTCTTGAGAGATTCGTCAAGTCCTTACAAGGTTTTACCTTTCGTCGTATGGATGGTAATACGCCCATTCAAGCCCGGCAGGGTATGGTCGATGAATTCAATAAGAACCCAGATGTTCACGTTTTCCTCCTAACGACCAAAGTGGGCGGTCTCGGTATTAATCTCACGGGAGCGAATCGAGTGATTATCTACGATCCCGATTGGAATCCTTCGACCGATGTTCAAGCTCGAGAACGAGCTTGGCGTTTGGGGCAAAAGCGGGAAGTCAGAATCTATCGTCTGATGACGGCTGGAACAATAGAAGAGAAAATCTACCACCGGCAACTCTTCAAACAATTTCTAACTAACAAGATCTTGAGAGATCCCAAGCAGCGCCAAACATTTCAGATGAAGGATCTTCACGATCTATTCACCCTTGGGGAGGCTGATGAACACGTTACAGAGACTAGTGAGTTGTTCAAAGGTACGGAAGTTCGATTCAACAACGAGAATAATTCGGAACCGTCGGAACAGCATACTCGGATAATACCAAATAGAGGGGCTTCTTATACGAGCAACCATGAAACTGATCGTACCTCGCCTGTTCGTAACATGGCTGGCGTAGTCTCTATGGTGCCTTTCCGAGGTGGAGAAGAAATCGAGCGTCGAGCCGCCTCTGGCGACACCACGAACTCTGAAGCCCGCGTTATGGAAAGCATATTCGCTCGTTCCGGTGTTCACTCCGCACTCGAACATGACCAAATAGTCAATGGGAAAAGAGTCATTGCAGCTGATCCAAGGATCATTGAGAAGGAGGCAAAAAAGGTCGCCGCTGAGGCAGCAGCCGAACTGAAGAAGGCGGGCGAGGTCGCAAGGACGGTGCCTGTGGGTACTCCTACTTGGACTGGCCAATTTGGCACCGCTGGGAGACCAGAACAACAACCATCGCAGCATCAAGGGTTTGGTCGGGCCCGAGGCGGACCTGCTTCACTCAGTATACTGGCAAACTTACGAAACCGACAAGCTACCAACGGACCACGAGCCAATACGCCAACAAGTACAGCTTCAAAGCAAAGCACCCCTTCGGGTCCAGCGGGCACAGACTTTATGAAGATGATCCGAGACTATCTCGTTGTTCATGGCGGCAAAGTGCATACGCAGATGCTAATCGATCATTTCAACCGGCACTGTAACACGCCGCAGAAGACGGTAGAATTCAAGGAGATGCTGAAGGAGATAGCAACGCTTGAGAAAGGTTCTAGAGGGCGAGGAAGCTGGATACTGAAAGACGAATACAAGCCTTAATTGAAGCTTCTCAACGTCTGTCGGCATTTGAACAAGGTAGCGGAGGGAGATAGTATGCACATCGTTATGTGATGATTTACGGTTGCATCTTTCGTCGAGCGGTTTAGCCAGCGTTGGCGCTGGAGGCTGTCAAACGCAGGCTGGTTCATTTGTACCCAGTGTACAACAGGAATTCTTCATATCACCGAATTGGTGTGTCAATGAATCCAAAAAATCAATGGACGAGTAAGGTAGTGTTTTGTTCATCACAAAATTCGTATTCGGTGATTTGGAGAACTTGATCCAAAAATAGAAGTGACATAGGGCGACCGAAGCTAAAACAAATAGAGAAAGTACTCGTATCATCAGTATGGCGGAGTAGGCCAAGACCACAATTCACAGCTTTACCTTGCAGTACTCTCTTCACTTCTCATACTTTATACAGCAATCTTTTAATTCGCCGTAGACCCTTCGTTAATCTACTCGTCATTCGTTGTATCTGTTACTCCTTGCTACGTATCACTAGCTCCTGCGTTACCTTGACGAAGACTGCAGGGTTCGCACATCAACATTAGACTCGCATCACGAACTTAGGGAGCGAGAAACGGGTCTGGGTTCCCAACAGCTGGAGAAGGGACATATTTTACAACCGGACGGCTTCACTCGCTCAGCCTGTTCCGACCATGTTGCAGCGACTTGTCCTACGACACATCCTCTTTACGTTATCCTTATTGGCCTCCTTTACAACAGCATGGCCATGGCCACCATCATTGGAGAACATAGGAGGACTGGTGGTCAGACAACAAACCAACTCGCAAAGCAGCACGCAGAGTAATATCCAGAGCAACTCACAGTCCAGCTCACAAACCAGTAAGTTTTTGGCAGATTCCACTGCTTCCAACGAGGCCACCCCAGTGCTAATCTGCCATGGCCAACACAGGCTCCGGTTCATCCTCACAGTCTGCATCACAGACTGGTTCCACCCAAACGACGGCTACATCATCCAATACTGCAAACTCCGGTTCTTCGAGCAGCAGCGGGTCTGGGTCAAAGTCTGGATCATCTAGCGCCACCAAAACCTCTGCATCTCAAGGATCATCAAAGCAAACCTCAAGCGCCGCTCAAACCACATCTGTGGACCCTCGTTTACCGGCCGGCGGAGTCAACCTATTAACACCATCTGCAATCGCGCAGGCCACTTATTATAAAATAGGAGACAGTGTATCGTTTGTATGGAACTACACTTCGCTTTCCGTTTCACCTTCGAACGTCGACATTCTTGTTACTTGCACGGCCAACAGCGCCACATACACGCTTTCCAGCAACGCAACATTTGCATCTACAGGAAGTATCGTGTGGGACACCAACCCAGACAAGACTGGAACAGCTCCGTTATTGACAGAGACATACACGTTGGTAATCCATGACGCCTCGAAAGATGTGACCCAAGTAGCGGATGCAGGGCACCTTGGTACATACAACCAATACACCTTTGGCATGTACATCCCCCAAAATTATACTCCACGTAGTGGTATGTTTTCCCCTTCGTTCACTACGTTCTTTTTAGGCTTTACTAAGCCCCTACCGAACAGACTGGACCTGTGCTACCTGCAGCAGTGCTCTCTCGGACATAGAGCGCCAGACACTCAAGTTCATGTTCGGCATGTGTATGGTTACTATCTTATCCTTCACCTGGTTTGTTGGGGGTTTTGGTGGGCTCTTCTAAATTCGCTAAGGCATTGACTAATGAGCTGTCTCAATCTTTCTTTGGACATATTCTGTACCGCCGGACTTGGCGTAACTTTGCATAATGCACGATTGGTTGGATTTGCTTTGTGGCCCTCATCTAACGGTCGCATTTAGCGTTTGTGGTCCAAAATTTGGTGTTGGCATAGGGGGGAGTAAATCAAAAGCGGAAACGGCTACTTTAGGTATCAATCACTCTTTTACGGCTTTGACCATTGTATCCAAACATATCTTATCTTTTGTCGCCGCACCTCCACAAAGAACTTGTTATTGTGGTTATTGTTTGTCACACCTCTCGTCTATGCCTTCACGTCCAGCGGTCTTTCGCATTGGGCATCAATGCCTGTTCCCTAAGCATCTCAAAGACCAGCACACACTGCGCAATGAGGCGAACAACGAGGAAGAAGCAAACCTCGCCCGTACAACGTCTATATAGCTTTCGTTGCACGTCCTGTCTTCGTGATACATTCAATTCGCCAACCACCTTACCAGCAACAAACTCCACTAGACTAAACCAGGAGCCAAATCTCCATTCACCAGCTACACTTCCACTCTTCACTCGGTTTCCCTGGAACCTATCCACGGCATTTACGCAGCTACGCAAAACAATCCATACTATCTCACTACGCTGCACTACCTGGTAGCCGTTTCTACCTCAGCGAACCACCAAATCCAATTACACGAAGCCAATCGCAATTCCTCACCACCCATTCCTCCACTACCTAGCTTTCCCGGCAGCCCTCCCAATCCATACCCTTCGCCGCCTCCTGACCCCCCGGAGAACCCACCTCCATTAACAATTATGCCTTCCACATCTTCAAACAAACCCTCAGGCTGGACACCTGCAATGACGGCTTTCGTCAAGGACCTTTTACGCAAAGGGGAGGAGCCTAAAAGTGCGATTATACTTCTCGAGACGCAATATCCTGCTATGGTTGATAAGGTTGGGACGGGCTGGGTAGAAAGCCTGAGGAAGTAAGAACAGAGAGGAGTAAGAGGGAAACAATTGGGGGGGAGATGTGCTAGTGGTTGACGAGGGTTTGGGAATCAAAGTCGCATCAAGGCGTGCTGGAGAAAGCAATGGTGTCATGCGAGCATTACCAATTACTATAGGAAAAGCACGACTCATACACATGTAAGAGATGAGGAGACGGAGGATATTGTGGTCTTGGTCATCGTTGATTTTTTGGGAAGAAGCACCTAATTATCCGGAATTTTACTTAGAGTGCGAAGGATTACAGTATGAATTTTCAATGAACGACACGACTTGCGAATACTTCAATTTCACGCTGCGTCGGTTTAGACTGGTTGTCTTGCACGGAAGAGCCCAAGATACGGCCAATTGCAGACTTCTCCCGTCCTTCTATTCGCCTCATCTCTCCCTGCGCCAAATATCTATCTAGGGCTGTATGTAACCACCCATTACCTCTGATCTCCACTTAAACCTATCCACATCCACATCCACCATCAACTAAATTCCCCCTGCATATGGAAAATCCAGGGCTTCTAATGAGGCACGAATTGGCGACTAGCACATACTTTACGGATGGCGGTACCTTGCAGAGCACTCGTACACCCATTTTGACCCTGATGCAGTACAAGCAAGACCGAAATGCACACTTTGAACTTTACCCTGACGCCTAAAGGCGTGGCTCGTATCCACGATGCTGTACTATGTCTTGCAAAATTCAGTGAGGCGGTTTCGATGGAAGCCCGCCACAACAAAGTGGGAAATAGACCTTTCCCAAGGTGCCAGGGACTGGACTGTGACTAACTAACTTTCTTCTCTCAGCTTATCCTTACCGCGTTGAACTCTTCCAAGTCTGCCTATGCATCATTTTCACTTAATCAGAATTCATTCTTTGAGAAATACAAGTACAGCTCTGGTGAAGATGTTGGCCAACAAGCTAGTGAAGAAGTCGAAGCGCGATTCACCTGTCAACTATATAACAAAGTACGTTGAAGTCTGCCTCATCAAGTATTAGCAGTTTGACTGACTCGGTATCAGGCACTTCTTTCCGTTTTCAAAGCACGCTTAGGTGACGTGCGAGAAAAGGATACCGCCGTAGAAAGATGTGAGGTCTCGATACAAGACCGACCCGACAAGACCGAATGTCGTCTTATCGTCATGATGGTTTGCAGGCACGGTATGTATCTGCTGTACTTTCTCACTTAGATAGCACTAACCGTAGGTCCTACCTTAAGGGGTCACTAAGACGTACAGACTCACGTATGAATCGATTGAAGTCATGCATGCACTTTTCGACAAGAATGCAGCAAAGAATAGATGGAGTATTGCTGCCAATATGCTTCGAACATTCATCGAATACTTTGGCGCCGGAACTGAACAGCTTGACATATATTCTGAGGCCGGAAAAGCGACTTTTACGAGCTACACCGAGAAGATCATGGAGGGAAGAGGTCTACCGACCCTTTTAGCCATACTCGATTCTCACTAACCAGATACAGAGATACTAAAGCAACCGTTACAAACATCTGTTGCCATTGATACATTAGACTTTGAAGATTTCACTGTTGAGGAAAAGCTGCACATTGGCATCAGCGTTAAAGACTTCAAGGCCATAGTCGTGCATGCCGAGACACTTAAAACTAGCATCCAGGCTCTGTACTCGTTCCCAACTCGGCCTTTGCAATTGACATACCAAGATCACGGCATGCTATGCGAATTTACCTTGATGACTATTGGCGAGTATCGCGGCGGTTCTGTCACTCCTGCTCCTGCAGTTGCTCGAAATACATCTGTCGCACCTACGGACAAACAACAGTCCCGCCAATCTTCCGTTCAGACCAACGGCCAGCAGACAACCAACCAAATGCCGCCTCCAGCACAACCAGCTTCGCGCAGCTTTACCAGAGAGCCTCCTAGCCAGCGACCGCAAAGACCTTCGCCACCGCCGCCCAAGGCCAGCTTGGATCCTGAAAGCTTGTTTCTTCCTGCTGCGAACGATGATGATCGTCGATGGGACGAGAGAAACTATGATGATGATCAAGACACGCTAGGCTGGGACGCAAGCGCTGGTAGTGTATGCAAACAGAACAATCGTTTGAAAGCATCATGGGCTAACAGTATTATGCAGGATCCCTTCGCTAGAAGCAACCGTAGTCTCCACAAAGACCAAGAGACTGCATCAAGGACAGAGCCTGACTATGCATGGCCCGAAGGCGACGACAGACGTATAGCACCTACGCAGAGGCTTTCAGAAGTATATCGGGGTTCCTATACTCGTAGGGGAGATATGCTGATTGCGGCCCAGATACACACATTGTTCGAGGACTAGGATGTATATTTGATCTCGACTGCCCAATCCTCAAACTATGGACGCTCGTTGGCCTGTTGTAGGAAGTACGAGTTAAGGCAAGTTCAGAGAATCTCCACGAACTTACCGTTCATGGGCCTACTGGCGGTATGTGTCCGGCCACCGGGATATCCTTTCTTGCAAAGCAAACAAGCTACACTTGGATTACAAGCATATCCTTCTTAGCGACCTCCTCGGGCGTATCAATACCAACGCCAATCGACGATACTGTAGGCTTATCAATCCTCCCTGAACTCCTCTTTGTAGATCGTCTTCACCCATATAAAACTCGTGGCGCAACCAGCACCTACCCCGACCACCTGAGCATCAACCTCATCTTCAAGATGAATTTCATTCCATCTATCAATCACGTCTCCAGCTTTATCAGTCTGCAGCCCACAGTTCCCGTGCTCTCCCCAACCCCAGGTAAGGACAGCCCCGGCAGTCGTCAAGGCGAGAACATGTTCACTGCCCACTGCAATGTGCTTAATGTTTGGAAGACATGGTGGAGCAAGCTGACCATGGTCGTTTCGACCCCATGATATAATCTTTCCATCGGTCTTAAGAACGTATATACTTCCCCAGCTTGCGCCTAAATCAATCCAATTCTGGACAGCAGATGGTGCGTCAGAATTGACATTCCACTTACCAGAACCACAAATGACATGGCGACCCTCCGTAGCCTCTCCTACGAAATATGTGAATTCTCTACCACATACAGCACGCATGACACGGAAACCCAAATTCTCTATCTTACGAGGTGTCTCCACGATCTGCGGTGGCTCCCCCAATTGACCCTTCCGGCCGTTTCCCCACCCGTAAGCTTCTCCATTCGACAAGATGATGACCGTATGGGCCACGCCGCTTGCAACATCTACTATATGGGTTCCCGATGGTGGAAATGTCAAAAGCCTCTGCCATTGAGGTGAAATTACAGCTCCTGTCCCGAGTTCACCTTTAGGGCCTTTCCCCTTTGCATAGATGTTTTCTCCATCGGTAACAAGTACCGAAGCCTCCCACAGCGCTGCGCAGAACAAAAGCTTCGAGTTTAGAGTGTAATGTTTTCGGAAAATATGTTCTGGATGGTCCGGGGATTCCAAATCACCTCGGCCGTCGTCATCATCAATCATACCAGAAGAATAGAGGTCTCCCGACTCGTTCAGGATCAACGTATGATTGCCCCCTGCTGCAATCTTTGAAAGCCTGCGAGGTGGTCCATCTATGTCCCTGAATAAACATCTTTGAGGGGAAGAAGTATCTTTTGTTGTTCCAATACCAAGCTGGCCGGAGCCATTCGAACCAAAAGCGTAGAGCCTAGACATATCTCACATCTAGAAAAGCATGTAATTCCAGGTTGACCAGGTGCCTGTCGAAGATGGTCAAGGTTTGCCGGCCGAAGCTGCATTCCTAAGCGAGCGTAGCCTAGCCCTTCCACACACGCTAGTGATCGCGAAATTCTGACAGTACGAACATCAATTGACACCACTCACTACACATCAATTACGCCAATCCGTCCGCGATCATGGCTTCCACGCAGATGGTGCAGTGCTTCGGCAAGAAGAAGACAGGTACATTTATCCAGGCTGCCGACAAAATCGCATGCTAACATTCTCACCAGCAACCGCTGTCGCACATTGCAAGGTAAAGCTGGGCTCAGCATATCTCAGATAATAGCTCTCTAACATGACCACCTAGGCCGGTAAAGGCATTGTCAAAGTTAACGGCAAACCCCTCGCCCTCATCCAACCGGAAATCCTTCGCTTTAAGGTAGCCCACTCCCTCGATCACCAACGGCAAAAACGACTTATCTAACCCCCATCCAGGTCTACGAACCCCTCCTCACAGTCGGCCTCGACAAGTTCGCGCATGTCGACATCCGCGTCCGTGTCAGCGGTGGTGGTCACACCTCTCAAATCTACGCCATACGTCAAGCCATCGCAAAGTCGATAGTAGCCTACTACCAAAAGTATGTGGACGAGTACGCGAAGAACCAGCTAAAGCAGGCGTTGGTACAATACGACCGGACGTTGCTTGTGGCGGATAACCGAAGAGCGGAGCCGAAGAAGTTTGGAGGGAAGGGAGCGAGGAGTAGGTTTCAGAAGAGTTATCGTTAGGTGCTGGTTGTGGTGCTCGGATGGGCTGTTGTGATTGAGATAGAGGATCTCTGGTACCAATGATACTACTGCCGAGATTTTTGAGCTCTAAATTCTATGCCAAAAGTATCTCTAAATTTCCTTGTAAGACTGGAGGATACGACCGACGTGCACCAAAGTAGATTTGGCCCTCGAAAGAAAATGCCTTGCGCTGGAACAGGGCCCAGACACTACAATTGCACAAACCGAGCACACTTCGATTATCTGTCCTCACAATCAAAGCGCCGTCATTTTTGTTTTTCAAGCCATTGATCACTTAGAACCCGTTCCCCCCATCATCTTCCGATCACATTGGCCTTACATTCTTCAACCCTCTTCTTCCTGCTTAATTGTTCAACTTTGTTCGCCGCACCCAATGCTTATAATTGAGTGACATGTCGCTCGCAAATCTTCAGCGCAAGCTCTCTTACCCTCCAATGCCTCGAGCAACTGGAGGCGGGAGTCACCTTGCCACCCTCGTCACCGATCTTGAAAGTTCTCGATTCCTAATGACTTCAACGCATTATCCTTCCCTACCCCGAACTTGCTTCTGACATCAAACGGCCGCCTATCTCTGCCACTCATCCACCCACCCTTGCCCACAAAAACATGGGTTCCCCCTCCCCGACCCTCCTCCTCCTCAGCCACCCTCCCGCAATCTTCTGCGGCATCGATCTCCTAACCTTCACCACGAACCCCAAATTCCAGGGTATCAAGAACATCCCCCCAGGCTGGCATCTCCTCTACGTCAGCGAAACAGCCGATGTCTCGTTGCGCGAGGGGTTCTGGTTCTACGTCCCGAACCCGTCGTCATACGAGGGCGACCCACCGCTGTTGCTTTATGTCTGGGATAGAGAGAGGGGCGGGCTTGTTCCTTGTCGGTCGGGTTCGGACGACTACAACCGCTATCATTCTGAGACAATAGCTCAGGAGCGACTGACGCCGTACCGGCAGAGTGCTGCACCAGATGGGGAGGAACAAAGAGAGGATTACTGGCCGGACCTGACCCGCCAAATCACCCCAGCACTCCTAACTCGCTTCACGGGCAACAGCGACTGGAAAATCACAACCGCCAGCAGCGCACCCCAAGACCGCGACGACATCCCCGGCCTTAGCGCGACAGAGGCAAGGTTCGGGGACGAAGAGAGCGAACTCGGTGTGCTAGGCATCGATCTCAAGCGTACGTGGCGGGAGGGAGCGATTGGCCGGGAAAGAACGGAGGGGCGGCTGGATACAAGCTGGACTTTGGAGAACGTCGTGTGCCAGTTTGCCGACGAGATGGGGGAAGGGGCGAGGTGGGGCACGGTGATGCTAGGGGAGATGGAGGTGGCGTTCTTGTTGGTGCTGACGGTAGCGAACTGGAGTTGTTTAGAGGAGTGGAAGCGGTGTGTGGGTATCGTGCTCGGGTGCAAGACCGCCATTATCACTCACGAACCTTTTTTCACAACCTTCTTATCCCTGCTCCAGCGGCAGTTGGAGCGCTGCGAGGATGTTGAGGGGGGATTATTCGATATGTCCGACGACGGCGCCGCGTGGCTGAAGGGCTTGTTGAAGACGTTCAAGAGGACGCTGGGGGAGGTTTTTGGGGAGGGGGAGGGGGAGGGAGGGGAGGTTAAGGAGCAGATGGGGGAGTTGGAGGAGTGGGCGAGGGGGGCGTATGGGTGGGAGGTTGGGGGGGAGTTTGTGAGGAAAGGGATGTTGGAGTTGGAGGATGGGGAGGTGGTGGAGATGGAGGTGGAGGAAATGGAGGGGGATGGGGAGGAGGAGAGGGGGGAGTATGCGCCTGTTGTTGTGGAGTTGTGAGGGAGGGTGCTGTGTTTGTCTCCTTGGAGGGCATTTTATGCATAGCGATGGCGCAAGAATGGATTTTGCGGGAGTATTTGGGGGAAGAATTGGCAGGAGTATATATCACCAATACCCCACGTCTCTTACGAGAAGCCATAAAGTTCCAAAGCGATTACATCTCTAAATAGACATACAGAGCATGAAGACCAGGCTGCAGAAGCCGTTCTCCTCGTATTTCCTCACCTCACATGTCCCCTCTACAGACGCCTACCTCTCCTTCCTCCCTTCCTACGGGTAGAGTCCGACGGCGTGGGCGTCACATCTTCAATTCTCCCGATCTTCATGCCCGAACGAGCCAAGGCACGGAGAGCAGACTGCGCTCCTGGACCGGGAGTCTTGGTTCCATTTCCTACACAAAAACCTCACGTCAGCCCATTCTTATCACTTTTTCCTGAAAAGGGGACCGGGAGTCTTACCTCCCGTAGCCCGAATCTTAATATGCAGCGCATTAATCCCCAACTCCTTGCACCTCGCCGCCACATCCTGCGCCGCCAACATGGCCGCATAAGGCGAGGACTCGTCGCGGTCGGCTTTGACTTTCATGCCGCCGGTGACACGGGTGATGGTTTCGCGGCCACTGGAATCACCCAGGTTGTAAGCCTTCACCGTTGCCAAAAAAATATAGGGTTTGTATGGGCCCATTGGGTGTTGGACTATGATGCGTGGTGAACGAACCTGAGATCGGTGACATGGACGAAGGTGTCGTTGAAAGAGGCAAAGATGCGGGCGACGCCGAAAACGAGCTCACCTATTCAGGATGTCAGCGGGAAACGTTCTTCCGTCTTCTCTCGAGAGAGATGGGATTCGAGTGGAACAGGACAAACCTTCTCTAACCTGGGGCCCGAGAGAGATGTTCTCGGTGGCAGCGCGCTCGACCTTCTTCTTGGGAGGCATGGTTGCTTGCACTATTGTTGTTCAAGCTCGTTCGAGGTGGGTCAAGTGTTTTCGTGAAGGGAAAGTCGTCTAGAGGTTTAGCGAGCAACGAAATGCTAGCGTGGTGTGCCCTGATTTAGCAGATGCGCTAAGGAAATTTACCATTCAAGCGAATCTTTTCAGCTTCGGAACTTTCGGAAGGTTGCTTATGGTTACAAATGGCTCTGCATACACGGTAATCTCAACAATTGGTACTTTGGGGGACCACGATGCGGCATGGCAGTGTTGACTTGTCACTTCTTCACACATAGGTTTGCATAAAGGGTTCCTTCTGCGGGTCCGCTGCAGAATTCACTGCAATTATGGACACCACCACCGTTGGCATCATAGGCATGGGCGACATGGGCAAGATGTACGCCAGGCGTATCAGCGAAGCTGGATGGAGGTAAATCTATCTCCCCCCCCTACAAACAAAGCTCCAAGAAAAAAACAACCCATCTCTCTCCGTCTCCACCTACAGGACAATACAAGAAGTAAGTCGGCAATATATCTCTTCTTACTTATACACCTTGCAATGATGACTTGAGTGCATTTGGCTCGAGTATGTCTCATCACCCCAGCTCAAGCTGCGATTTGCGGCCAGGCTGGGAGCTGGTAAGTCGTCAATGATGAAAAATCTCAGCTACCTTAATTTTTATTTGTCTGAAACCTCCAATCTGTGTCTATAGTTAGCTTCGAATATCGTGGTACAGCCTACAGAAGCGATAAGACTGACATCTGGCTTCCATATAGGAATATCAAGAACTGGGTGGCACTCTTGTGCAGCAGGACGAGCAAAATGTGCTAATGGGCGCTCCTTCTTCTCTAGGGTCAACGCATGTGATAGACCGGAGAGATATGAGACATTGAAGGAGGACTTCAGCGGTAGCGTACACATTGCTTCTGGGCAAAGGTGTACATACAATGTAGCTAAGATATCTGTGGTAGAAAAACATACACATCTACCCCAACGGCCATCTCGTCTCCAGAGCCAGCGATGTCATATTTTACAGCGTAGAAGCTGAGTCCATTGACCGCATCGTCGCCCTCTACGGCCCATGTAACCGCCACCGATTGACCTTAAAAACAAAGAATGCATGTATAACTGACTAAATCGAACAGCAACAAAACAAGGCGCCATCGTCGGTGGCCAAACCTCCTGCAAAGCCCCCGAAATCGCTGCCTTCGAAGCCCACCTCCCCCCCGACGTCGAGATCATCTCCTGCCACTCCCTCCACGGCCCCAACGTCGACCCCCGCGGCCAGCCCCTCGTGCTGATCCAGCACCGCGCCTCCCCCGCAAGCTTCGCCCTCGTCTCGCGCATCCTATCCTGCTTCGGCTCCAAGCACGTGCACCTCACCGCCGAAGCCCACGACCGCATCACCGCCGACACGCAGGCGGTCACGCACGCGGCGTTTCTGAGCATGGGCACGGCGTGGAGTGCGAATAACCAGTTTCCGTGGGAGACGAGCAGGTATGTGGGGGGGATTGAAAATGTCAAGGCGAATATCACACTTCGGATTTATTCGAACAAGTGGCATGTTTATGCTGGCTTGGCGATCTTGAACCCGGCGGCTAAGACGCAGATACGGCAGTATGCGGAATCTGTAACTGAGCTGTTCAAGCTGATGCTGGGCGGGCATCGGGCGGAGCTGGAGAAGCGGGTTAGGACGGCGGGGGCGGCGGTGTTTGCAGCGGGAAGGGATGGGGAGGATTTGTTGCTGAGGGATGAGGTGCTGGATCGGTTTTCGCTGGGGAAGGTGCCGAAGGAGCGGACGCCGAATAATCATTTGAGTTTGTTGGCGATGGTGGATTGTTGGTGGAAGTTGGGGATTGTGCCGTATGATCATATGATATGCTCGACGCCTGTGAGTTCCGCCATGTCTCTTTCTTACTCCGCGTACAGATTTGGTTTTGCAAGGCATGTTTCTATGGATGCAAAGGCTAAGACCCCTAATCCAGCTCTTCCGCCTCTGGCTCGGCGTCACCGAATACCTCTTCCGCAAACCCGACCTCCTCTCCGAAGTCATCAATACCGCCATCGAAGACAACACCTTCCGCTCCGATGACTTGGAGTTTACTTTTGCCGCTCGTGTAAGTCCCCCCTCTCCCTCCAAAGAACCCCAACCACCTCTTCCCCTGAATAACCTATTCATCTAACACCTACAGGGCTGGTCCGAAGCCGTCTCTTTCGGCGACTTCGCCTCCTACCGCGCCCGCTTCGAGTCCACGCAGCGGTATTTCGCGCCTCGGTTCCCGGAGGCCACACGTGTGGGGAACGAGATGATTCGGGTGATTTTGGAGAAGATGTAGGGGGTTAGGTGAAGGATGGGGGCCCCCAGGGGGGAGGAAGAAAGCTGGGGAAGGAATGGAGGGGGGGTTGATGGAGGTATGTTTGTATTCGATGTCTTGCGGAAGCTTTTCAGCAATACAAATCCGAACGTTCACGTTCAAACAAACAGATTAAGGGAATTTGTTTTGTGAGTGTGATACAAAAAGTACGCCATTGACCGACTTTCGTAACCTAATTCTTTCCATCTTGCACTCCCGCAAACTTTTCCTGCAAACGAGGTCGAAAACCTGGGGCGTGCGGACTGGTGGAGGGCATGTCATTCAGGACATCAAACATTCCCCCTTCTCATCCATCAATTCTTCTCCTCTGTCCATCATTTCTCCCCCCCTACCACCTCCCCCACCAAGCAAGTTCCTCGCAATATTTCGCAACTGCAAAACTCCATCCAGGTCTCCGTAACCCCTGAGCTTATATTTTTGCTCGAGCTTATCTTGCTTTTCCTCTGACGGGGAAACTGAAACTCCCCATGCTATTACAATTCCTATTGTGTTTTTCTTGCTTGTTTTCACCCTTGTAATCTTTTGCGGTTTAATCGAATATTGCTGTTCATCGCCACGAGAAGGTTTTAGACAGAAGTCTCCAGAGTTTTGGAAATTTTATGAATGGGGTCGGCTATGATTGAAAAGGCATTGCAGGTTTCGTTGATCAAAGACTTTGTAAACAATTCTCGCAACTTTGTTCGCACTCTATCTAAGGTACCCTTGTTCTATACGCTCAAAGATATCCTGCTTGTAAGAAAGATATGAACCTCCCAAAAACCCCCAACCCCATTACCAAACATTTCCAGAGTAATCACGCTCAAAGCCAAAAAAAAAAGAAAAAAGACCTCTTCAGCAAAAGCTAGCACATCAGACTATCGCCAGACCCACTTCCACGGGCTGCAGGCCTGAAAAATTCGACGAACGAAACCATTTGATGCTAGCAGATCTGACAGGATAGTGCGGTTTAGCGAAGGAATTGCTTGTGACCGGCTGCTAGATAGCGGTCAGTCTACGGTTCCAGTTCAGAAACTCTTCAGCGAACGTGTCAGCTTTCGTTTCTTCCAACTTCCAACGTTGCTATGCATCGAACAAGCACACTGCCCATCTTTAAAAAACCTACCAGGCTGTTCTCTTTTACCGATTCCACCTCTCATGAACTGTATCCTCCATTATGACAAGTCGTCAGCACACCTTCTAATCCTCGATGCTTTGCCCACCTCACTCATCTATATCTTTCCAAAAACCGAGATGACTAAAAAAACGCGTCGTGACTGGTCGAAACGAGATATCAAACATTACAGCATGACCATATTAGCCAATTCGCCCCCCTTTTCCCTTCACGTGTTAACTATAGAGAGTACTTTGACCTATTCTATCCATGAAAAATGGGGGCATGCACGCTTACTGCAACCCGCAGCTGCAAGGTTTTTTGAATGTTCAGGTTTCCGCAAAACCCCTTGGACGCACTGTATCTTATGGGCGTCTCCCCAATTTTTCTCTCCTGCAGGAGATTCCCATGTTTAGATGTGCTTTGGCTTTTGCCGTTATCCTTGTTGAATGAATCTCGATCGCTCTTGTCGCCGTTGACAGGTGATAGGACATCAGCCGGTCGGCCGGGGATGCTTGGGCTTTTTATTTGGGTCTTTATATCCAGGTGGTTGGAGCGAGGTGCGATTAGTGGATGGGGGTAGAGGGGATGGGGTGTTAGGGAATTGTTAATCCCTCCTTCCGTTTCACTTCAGATCGTTGTACTTTATCCGTCTCGTTAAAGGTTTGCATTCGATCAAGTTTTCGGTACCACTTATAATCCTGGTTTTCCATACCTCGAGGACAAGTCCTCCGGCTTATCCTATGATCCCATCCCCGAATAACCATACTCCTATTTATGGTTTCTATCCCTCTTCCAACATTTCGCTTCAATCATGGTAACGCTCATCGGATTGATCATTTATTCAGGGCTGAAATATCAAATTAAATCCGCCCCTCCATATCGAATTGTTTGAAACAAAGTGCGACCGATGCATGAATGTCAAGCATTACAGCTCCCATTGGCCAATCTTCCTCCTCTTCACCCTCTCGCACTCTACCCATATAGCACGTCCGACACACAAGCTGCATCTGCAGCTCCCAAATCCTTGGAATCCAGATACATATGTACTCCGCATCACAAGTAAATCTCTCGGGCTTACCCCCCGCGACTTACGGAGTACTGGCTCCCGCACCACCTATCGTAGATATATGCTAATATAATCCCCCTACTAACTTTTCCTGTCCAAGTACTATCCGTTTTTCCAATATCCTACCTTCCGTAGCGAGAGAGAGGTCGTACATACAGTAGATACAAAGCTTTCCGCACCCCGCAGCCTCCGAATCCTCAAGAACCAGGTTTCCCCAACCGCCCCCGGGAAATTCCTTGGGCTCGTCTCAGTAACTTATTTCCCCCTGTTCCACCTTCATTGCCTTTCAACCCCCATGAAAATTATAAAACCGGTCGCTATCAAGACCTGATTGGCCCCCCCCAACAACTTTCAACTACCACCACCACCACCACCAAGCCCGCGTTATCCCATTCCTCCACGACTGCAAAACCGTCACTCCTCAGCCACGCTCACTAGCACCAACCAACCGATTCTCCCGCACGAACCGGGGCACTGCGTTCCTTCATGCTTATCGTGATGCATGAAGTGCATTCATTATTATCTGTCGCAAACAACCCTCCAACTAGAAGGATAGTCGAAGAGGGCTGTCTATCACCACACACCCTCCCATTAACAACCTACTGTACTGTACTTCCGCCCTTCTGCACGCCATAATGCCATAATCTCACACCACCACCACTACCACCACCACCCACCACCCACCACAGTATATAGTACTGTATCATAAACCACCCCGACCCGCTCCGCCCCATCTTCTATGTAGCCCCTGTTCTAGCCCCCGCGCCTAGCCCCTCGCACAAGCTCGGTTATGCACCTTTGGCAGCATGCATATCATCCAGGCGTTGAAACCATGTACTCCGTACCCATGTAGGTACCTATCTACGCAGGGAATGGCTTTTTATCTTTCAAGTCCGAGAATATGCGGCATTGTGGCTTTCTTGGGAAGGTAAAGGAGGCGATTGTCGAATCTCTGAGGGCTTGCGTGCGAGGACGAGAGGCCCTCGCTCCTCCGGCTTGGATGGGAAGGTACCTACAGACAGACGCATCTCGACCAGACGGAGCGGAACGCTTTTGCGCCGATTGTGGAATTGATGCGGATGGTTTATCAACGGATATGTACCCGGGTAGTTTGTATTCTGTACAAGAACGGACGCATACAATCGTGTTCGTAGAGCTAGCTCGGAGATGAAAATTCTCAGACGGAGCTCCCTACCTGCCTGAAGCAGAAGTCGATAAACAACAAACGCTCAACGGCAACGCTAAGATTTCAGCCGCAGACCAATTCATATCCTTGCGGCCTCTTCCAATCCAACAACCACCGCTCTAGTGATCTTAGATATCATCGTAAATCGCCTGATCGACATGGCCTAGGCTACCGTCCCTGGCGAGTGTCTCCTGAACCGTTCCTCGCTTCCTTCGGCACTTCCCCCAGACTTCTCGCCTGTATCACGGGCTCTCGTGTCCCGAGACGGGCCGAAAGTAGACCACAGAATCACACTCATCCATACCACCCACACAAGTCCCGCAAGGACACCGTAGGCGATTTCGTTTGAGCGGCCGGCGTCAGATAGCTTCATACCCAAACCACCGTTTATGATCCCCAGGGTAATGACCACACGACCGACCCACACGTGCGACGCAGTCCAAAAGGTTCTGCGGTCGTATTGCTTGAACGTGTAGTGATGAATGAGGCCGAGGATGGGTTGGAACGCAAGGAGGCTGATAACAATTAGGCCAGTTACTGGATGATATGTATTTATCTGTTGGCGAATTGTGTGGTTAGCATTGCGTTGGAATTTGGAAAAAAGGAAAGAACGTACAATATAGTCGGGTTTAGTAGCGATCCAGACACCCAACCCCATGCCCGCCAGTGCCAATGTGTACGCGAAAATCTGAGTTGCGGCATGAAACCAGATCAAACCTCGGAATGAAAGAACTCGCACCGCAATGGCACCGAGAGGGAAAAGGGCGACGAAGGCAACACCCATTAGGGCTCCGTGCGCCAGCAGTGCTTGATGCCGTCCTGGGGGATCTTGTCCGCCACCCCCGGATGATCCTCCCGAGCTATCCCCAGACGCACCACCGGAACTACCACCAGAACTGCTGTTGCTACTACCCGAGGGGCTTTGAGCAGCCGCAGCGGCTGTTGGTGATGAACCACCTGCAGCGGTAGCAGTGACAGCCGTGTTAACCAAAGGATCAGCGGAGTTTCCTCCTTGGGCTTTAGTGAGGTCGAGGGTGAAAGATCCTTGGTTGGTATGTTGGTGAAGGGTTGTTGACAGGTCATTGGAGGAGATGGCAGGGCCGTCTTTGAGGGCCCATATCCATGAGCTTTTGCTCGAGGAAAGGTCCATAGTGCCGCCAACCCACGATGAGCAATTGGAACCTGCAAGGACAACCATGAGCGGCTCGATCTCACTCAGGGATTGATACCGAAAACTTACATCGCACATTTGCGGTCATGGTGCCGTTGGCAATCCCCGACCCGGCGAGCAAAGTGATCTGAGTACCACTGGGATACTGAGGCTTGACATTGCCCACACCCTTCCGGGGGGAGACTGTGACGTTTTTACCATCGGCATCAGCATAGACCATGAAGATGTTGGCGCCAGCCATTTGATTCCCTTGGCCCAGGCCTATCCATTGTTCTGTTGAAGGACCTTGAATCTGGAAATAAAGATCGCCACTGCTGCCGCTGGGCACGTTGACGCTGTAGCAAACGCCGCTTGCTTCAGACGGGCAGTATTTGGCAGTTTGGGCGTATGCCGATGCCGCTGTAGTATGATTAGCTGGAGTCCTGAGAGTAGGTATTGCTGAGAGCTTACCTAGCCCGACAGCTGCGCCCAGTCTGAATCCCTTCGTCATTGTATAAATGTAGAATTCCGGAAAGGATGATGAGTGCCAAGAAGCGGCAGAAGCCACATCTAATATAGACGACTCTTAAACCACAAGACGGAGAGATGCAATCGGCGATGGGGAACGGTCACCGGAATGTTTCTGATAGAGAGCGCGGACGGACGGCAGGCAAGGACACTGCGAAACTTGAGTATTAATTTAGCGAGCAAGCGACGGGGACGGGGGAGGTGCAACGGAGGAACAAGAAACATAAAGGTTTAGCATTGTGAGATTGTATGACGCCCTTAGTTCTGATTGAGTAGGTGGCAGGGCTGTTTCTCTCTTTGGCCGGCACCCTATCACCCTATCCTCCTGTCCTATCTCCATGCTTTCGGTGACGCCTTCCTTGGGGGTTCCCCACCCGAGTTCCGGGGGAGAGCTGCTGGATCACTGGTGGAAGGTTCATTACGGAGTAGGGGGTCCTTCCGTACCTTGCTTTAGGTGGATGACGAAACAATTACGGAATGGTGACCACAACAACAACACAGTCAGTCCTTACCACATGCAGTAGTCGTGTCGTCGTACGTCTATGTATGCATTCGTCCGACATCCTTGAAATGTATTAGTTGTCCTGACTCCAGCAGCAGGTTGCGACTAGGGCACGGGCTGCTTCGTCTAATAGGTACCTTATACTCCATTGGTCGCATTCGGTTAGATCTCAAGGATGATGAGTGACACGAGATCCCGGCGCGAGTCGACGCCTCAAGCGCAAGGTAATCTATTGAGCTACTGTATTGATGTCATCCTGGCCAGATTCGAAAGTAAAGCACCGGACTTTAATTTACTCGACTTTACCGTGGCCGTACAGTAACTTGCAGTCGATCCGTCGCTAAACACATTCCTGCAGTTGATGAGATCTGGCATTTCTTAACCGTAACTTGAGAAGGGAACAATACCATGAACACGGCAACGAAATTCGACTGTCCAAAACATCTGATTTGTTTCTTAAGGTCACGGGAGGGAGGCAGCCCACTAGCTGCTAGGGGAGCCCCGATCTCGACTAGTGCCAGATCCTTAGTCATGTCGACACTAGAGTACGAAGAGCTAGAACAACGCCCTGGTTCCGCCCCTTCCCCCCTTATCGAGCAGGTGCCATTTCAAATTCCCATGTGCATATGCAAGTCGCATGCTGTTCCTGCTGCGTGCGCTCTCTTTGTACAACCATTTGTCCTTACCGAATACCTTGTCCTCTACTGTCAGCACGCTGCTCACTCGAGTTTGACAGCTTGAAGGAAGAAATGACATTCCCTTAGAGAATGATGAAAGCGCAACGTGCGCTCCTTGGCCGTGAGGGAGTAACCTCGGGTTCCGCCGCTACAAAGCTTCCAAGCTCAGTACCATCGTCGATTTGACTCGGGTCACTGCTGCCCTGGAAAAAGAACAACTCATGGATCCCCTACAGACTCGTCATGCGCGGTGTTCGGACGAGAGGGGAGCTTTGAGGAGCTTGGGGAAGGCCAAAGAAAATACAAGGACGTGTTGTGGACACCGCACAGCAAGGCATTATCGACGACGATCAAGGACCTTGTTACGGCGAAAGAGAGTCAGCCTTGCTTACTCTCACTGGTCGCATAGTATCGGAATCTTGGAATATTTACATTAGGTCTAAAAGATTATAGCCTGGCCAGGGTCGGCCGATGGATAGGTCGAGGCTGTAACGCTCCGTCGTCGGGCAAGACACCTTGATGATATGCGCTACTTTATGGATAGAACTTCTGTATGGGTTCGTTGGCCGCTCTGAAAAGCGCTGTCAACCGTGGGTATGACCATGTGAGGCGCTGCTATAAAGGTATGTCACCATCACACCGTTTGGCCGATTAGATTATGGAAGAGGGGACGTAAAGATCCAAGGATCCATTATTATCCGATTGCCACAGCGCACCAGACGAGATTGACGCCCCAGTTTTTGAAGACGGTAGGTTGTAACCGAACGTTACAACCATCCGAGCATCATGTGCGAGGTGCAAGACAAAAGACACTGCAGTTGAGATATTGAGGTATAGAAATAGTGTCGAAACTTCGTATCGTCATATCCCTTATACTAATCTACGACTCGTGGCGATTTAGTGTACTACAATCTATCGTCTTCATCCTCTTCGCCCTCTTCGCCAGCATCCTCGTTGATACAACTATCTACGTGATTCTGTTCATAGCTCCGCATTCGAATGCGAGTCCTTACATCGGCATCATCATTAACACCGTTGATGTGCTTTAAAGCCTTCCCCGGTATTCTCACCGTAGGTATCGTCATCCAACCCTCAAGCACTGACATCCTCCTCTTCGCCATTGTTCTCACCATGCTCTATCGTCAATATAACAGATATGCCTTGCCTCGCTCCCTTCGTCTTTATGCTTTGTTTCGGGTTCAGCTTTTGTCGATCTTCAAGGTTCTGTACACTGCAGTGAAGCGTTGTTGCTCACGAGATTAGATAAAATAACAAAGAACACGAAGAGAAGTAAACGATCTGTGCAATGACATGAAAACTCTTCTCTATAGGAAAAAAAAATGCATTGTAACCAACGTTTGCAATTCTATAACTTTTGTTCAACATTATTTGATTTGAATTGATTTGAATTCATACACCCTTGTGACATCGGTTTAAGTCCGACCCATGGGGGAAACTATGCTATGTGTATCGAACGGACAAAACCCTCTGGGGGAGAAAATCGCTCGCCGACTACACGACGACTT
>JAABVA010000427.1_pt1 | contig 54029 bp, 55 predicted proteins | sample 5560331 | NCBI WGS metagenome assembly JAABVA01 (sample SAMN12812661, study PRJNA571458) | rock metagenome | isolation source: Antarctica rocks | place: Antarctica: Victoria Land, Mt New Zealand sud | collected 2016-01-07
ATTACCAGGACACACAAGCCTTGTTTTATTCCCTTAACCGTATACTCAATAATATTGGTAAAAACCTGTTCCTAAATTTTAAACCATTCCAAATTAATCTAAAATAATTTTAAAGAAGTACTTAATGCAACCGATTTGTTTAAACTTAATTTCGGATGGGTACTTTCATCAGAAACTAAGTAAATATTCCTTCGGGTTAAAAGCCGGCTTCACTTCAAAAAAAGGCCACCTGAAAATTTATGGTGTTACCAATTTTATAGTGATAAAAGAAGTATGGTAATTGACTAAACAAGATTTCAAAAATTTTCTTATACTGTATTAATTTAATAATTAATGAACACTATTTAAACAGTCATTTTAATTAGCCAAAAAGAAAGTTTACACAAATGATAGCAGAACTACAACCAGAAAAAGAACAAACCATTGTACAACAAACCAAATTAAACACAGAGCCGGGAGTGGACATGGGCCAACTGATTGGTGTGCCGCATTTATTTTGCCGGTATTGCGATACACGGGCTGGTTTTATGATCGTCCCGCTCGGTAACATGACGATGCAGGCAGACGGCCGGGTAACCGGGTACAGCCATCCAAACGAAGGTTTTTGGAAACCATACGAATACGGCACGGCGAGTGCCGAGGACGGATTTGCTTTTGTAGGCGCAGGCAACCGGTTTATCCCCAGTTCTACGTGGCAGCAAACGTTTGGCAAAATGCCGATCGGCTATTATTGCGGCGACCCGGAACTGCCGCAGAAGCTGTGCCTGGTACCCAATACCAACACTTCTGGCGATGAAACAATTGTGTATGTGATTGCTTCCTGCCTGCGTTTTTATAAAAAAACAGTTCCGAAACTGCTGAAAGAATTGCTGGCAGAAGGCATAGCACCCTCCAGGATAAAAGTTGTGGTAAATGGCTGTGAAAAAGATGACGACAAAAATATTAACGGAGTTGATTACGCCTTTAGCAAACACAATGCCTGGGAACTGAGTGCGCTTTACGAAGCACCCTTACGCTGGCAGTTTGATTATGCCATGCTGATCCATGATACAAATGAGGTTTATCCTGGCTTCCGCAGAAGAGTGGAAAGTTTTAACCGTCACTTAAATTGGGACCATTTGCCTGCAACGCCAATGGCACGCTGTCTGCTTGGCCTGTATTCACATGATTTCCTGTTGCGCACCAACAACTGGCTCAAAAATGTTGATGGGATAAATAAAGCCAACGGTATCATAGCCGAAGTAGCCGGAGAACTTCTGCACCGGGCAAAAATTGTTTTGGTAATGGGCGACCCGGAAACCAATGGCGGCGTAAGAACTACCGAATGGAGGGAAACGGCCGACTTTTTCAATTCCGGCACGATCAGGGTACGCCGTGTGTTCCCGGTAATCAACCTGCATAAGTTCACCCATATTGATTTGTCAGATGCAGTAAGTTTGTAGCCCGAAGCGTTTTTATTTTAACGGCTTCGTGTGGCTGTTCTGGGTTAGATACTAAAATACTATTGTTTGTTTTACCATATATCTCCATTGGTTTGAATGCAGGACGTACTGTTTTTATCAGGTAAAAATTAGTGCCCGTTATAATTTGCATGGTAAAAGAAGTATCAGCCATTGACTGTTAATTGTAAACGAAACCGGAAGAAATGGCTTTACTGTTTTCATTGGTATCACCATCCAACTTGTACAAAACCGATAATGGATATACTTTTAGTGGAAGATGAAGCTAAAGTGGCTTCATTTATCAAAAAAGGACTGGAAGAAAATCAATACAGCATTGAACTGGCAAAAGACGGTGCGGCAGCATTAAAACTGGTTTTAAATAAAGACTACGGCTTAATTATCCTGGATGTGATGCTGCCGTACGTTAACGGAATTGAGATTTGCAAACATATCCGCTTAAAAAACGAAACAGTCCCAATCCTGATGCTTACGGCTTTAGGGACGGTTGAGGATAAGGTAAAAGGGTTAAAAGCCGGTGCTGATGATTATCTGCTTAAACCCTTTCATTTCAACGAGCTGCTGGCGCGGATCGAAGCTTTGCTGCGAAGAAAAAAACAGACCGATTCGCACCTGCTGGAATACGAAGGCCTGATACTTAATACTTTAAATAACGAAGTAACAAGGGTTGGCAACATCATTAACCTCACCACTAAAGAGTTTGACCTGCTGGTTTTATTTATCCGCAATAAAAACAAAATTTTATCGAGGCAAGCTATTGCCAGGGATGTTTGGGGGATTGCATTTGATACGGGCACTAACATGATTGATGTTTACGTGAATTACCTGCGGAAAAAAATTGAAAAAGGATATGAACGCAAGTTTATCCATACCGTCATCGGAAAAGGGTATATTTTAAAATAAACCGGGCCATGAAAATCAAAAACCGGCTTTCCCTTTATTTCACGCTGATCAGTTCCGGCGTTTTGCTGGCTGTGTTTATTGCTATATACTTTTCGTTTGTCCTGGTTTTTAGCAATGATTTTTACACCCATTTGAAGGAAAGGGCAACCGTTACTGCAAGGCTTTACCTGGAAGCAGACGAAATGCCTACCGATTCCCTCAACAAAGTCCACGAACGATATTTGAACGAACTGCCGGGTGAGGTTATCAGGATTTACAACAGCGACAACCATGCTGCTTTTATCCAGGATAAAATGCAATATTGGCCGGTCAGCACCATTAACCGGGTACGTAAAACCGGCTACTTGCAACTGATGGAAAAGGACCGGCAGGGAGTTGGCATTTACTACCAGGACAACCAGGGAAATTTTGTGATCCTGGTGTCTGCCAGCGATGCAGAAGGTTTGCGCCGGTTAAAGCAGATGCGTGCAATCATGCTTTTTCTGTTTATATCGGTTAGTTTAAGTTTGTTTTTAATCGGAAGATGGTTTGCCAAGGAAGCTTTGCTACCGCTGAACAAATTGGTAAAGCAGATGCAGAAAATAAAGGCGACCAACCTGAGCCTACGGGTAAACGAAGGCAGGGGCAAAGACGAGATCAGTGAACTGGCACTCAATTTTAACCGATTGCTGGAACATCTGGAAAATGCTTTTGAAATGCAAAAAACGTATATCGCCAATGCCTCCCATGAGCTACGGACTCCCGTTACCAGCATTATCGGCGAAATCGAAGTTGCCCTATACCATCCAAGAAGCCGGGAAGACTACGAGCTGCTGCTGAAATCCATCCTGAATGATTCTGAAAAGCTGAAAGAAACGATCAGCAGTTTGATGGAACTGGCACAGGTGGATGCCGATTATACCATTTCCAAGCAGGCTGATGTCCGCATTGATGACCTAATCTGGGAACTGCAAAAATACTGGAACGAAAAGCAGGGAAAAGGCACATTGGATATTGTAATGCAGCAGCTTCCGGAAGATGAGGCCCAGCTTACTATGTCCGTAAACCGGCAACTGCTGGTGATTGCTTTGAACAATATTATTGGAAATGCTTTTAAGTTTTCGGGCTACGAACCGGTACAACTTACGCTTATTGCGGATAGGGAACGGATACAGATACAAGTGAAAGACCAGGGTATCGGTATCCCGGAAGCAAGCCGGAACCAGGTTTTCAACCCATTTTTCAGAAGTGAGAACGCTTATGGCTTTCTTGGCAGCGGCATTGGTTTATATGTGGCAGATAAAATAGTTAAGCTGTTCGGCGGGCAGATCAGTTTTACCTCTGCTGCCGGTGCCGGTACTGTTTTTACAGTCGAATTTAAATCTCCACAAATTCTAATCCCGCTTTAATCTGATGCTTCTTTTATCACCATAAATTTGATGCAAAATTTTAAACATGCGTCAAAGGTTTTTGGTGGTTTTCGGGTTGTGCCTGTTGTGGTTTGTACCTTCCGGAAATATTGCGTTTGCACAAGCTCTTTTGGCTGGCAGGGACACGGTGAGATTGACTCTTAAACAGGCAGAAGAGCAGTTTTTAAATAACAACCTTCAATTAATCATACAGAAATATAACATCAATACTGCCCAGGCACAAATAATAACAGCCCGGTTATTCCAAAATCCTGATTTTAGCTTTTCTAATGTTTTGTATAATCCAAACACGAAAAGAATATTTGATGTTAGCAATCAAACGGGAGAATATTCTGCTGGCTTAAATCAGCTTTTTTTAACTGCAGGCAAGCGTAATAAAAATATTCAGCTTGCTAAAATTGGTGTCCAGCAGGCTCAATATCAGTTTTTTGATTTGTTACGGACATTAAAACTCGTTTTGCATAATGATTTTTTTACGATCTACTTCCAACAGCAGTCGGTTGAAGTTTATGATGAGGAAATTAACTCTTTATCAAAAATTTTAAAAGCCTACAAGGAACAGTACACCAAAGGTAATATTGCTGAAAAAGAAGTATTGCGCATTCAATCCCAGCTGTACTCATTACAAGCCGAATTAACAAATTTGAATGTAGGTATTGACACTACTGAAAGCCGGTTGAATTTTTTAATCCGGTCTAATCCAAACGTTTATTTAGTGCCGCAATACGATTATCAATTGGACGGCAAAGATGTTTTGTTGAAAGTACCTTATCAAAAGCTACTGGATTCTGCTTATACCAACCGTAACGACTTAAAATTTACAAGATCAGCTATAGAATATAACAATGTGAATCTAAGTTTGCAAAAAGCATTAGCTGTTCCTGATATTAATGTTGGTATTAATTATGATAAACAAGCCAGTTATATTAAGGATTATTCGGGCTTAGGTGTAAGTTTCCCCCTACCCCTTTTTAACCGAAATCAGGGTGGTATAAAACAAGCCAAAATAGCAATTGACCAAAGTAAAATACAATTACAAAACCAGCAAAATCAGGTGGAGAATGATGTGGCCACCAATTATAAGGTAGCGCTCCGGTTTGAGAATGTAAATAATAGCTTTGACCCCCAATTTAAGGCTGATTTTACCCACTTAATTCGGGAGGTTTTCATAAATTATGCGAAAAGGAATATCAGTTTACTGGAGTTCCTTAATTTTTATGATTCGTACAAAGTAAATGCAGTACAGTTAAATAACATCCAGCTTAACCGCGTTACCTCTTTAGAACAGCTCAACTTTGTTACCGGTACACCCTTCTTCAATCAATAGTTTGTAATTATTTTTTCTATAATATTTTATGAAAAAAAGGATCATTAAAAACAGCATCAATATAGTAGCTGCATGCTTTGTATTACTAAACCTGTTTTCCTGTAAATCAAAAGAAACACCCAGTGATGTACGCGATAGTTACGTAATTCCGGATTCTTTGCTTAAAACACTGGTAGTAGATACTGTAAAAACTTCCAACATTGTCGATGTCGTAAAATTTAACGGTATCGTAGATTTTAATACCAATAATGTAGTTAACGTTTTTCCATTGGTAAGCGGTAACGTACAGAATGTGAATGTAATGCCTGGAGATTATGTACATGTTGGCCAAGTATTGGGTGTGGTAAAAAGTGCCGAAGTTGCCAACTATAATTCAGCACTTGTTAACTCCGAAGCTACAGTACGTTTAACCGCCAGGCAGTTGTCTCAGCAAAAGGATCTGTTTAGCAGCGGATTAGCTTCTCAGGTGGATATAACAAACGCAGAAGTTGCCCACGATCAAGCGGTAGCAGCCCGAACAGCAGCACAGAAAATACTCAGTATAAATGGTAATAACACAAACGGCGAGTACGTCATCAAAGCACCAATTGAAGGTTTTGTGGTTCAAAAAAATGTGACCAACGGTATGGCCATCCGGACAGATAACAGCACGGGCCTTTTTACTATATCCGACCTTAAAAATGTTTGGGTGCAAGCTAATGTTTACGAAGAAAATATTGGCAAGGTACATCAGGGCGACCCTGTTGATGTAACAACCATTTCCTATCCCGACAAGGTTTTTAAAGGGAAAATAAATGAAATCATGAACGTGATTGACCCTACTACTAAGGTGATGAAGATGAGGGTTATCCTGAATAACCCTGGCTACTTGTTAAAGCCACAGATGTTCACTACGGTTAGCGTAAATAATAACGAAAACAAACAAGCTATTTCTGTTTCGAGCAAGGCTCTTGTGTTTGATCATAGCCAATATTATGTTGTTATTATCAAAGGGGAAAAAGATGTACAGATCAGGCCGGTAGATATTATCAGCATTAATGGAAATACGGCCTATATTAAAAGTGGCTTGTCGCCAGGCGAAAGAGTAATCGGATCAAACGCCATCCTTATTTATGGCTCATTAAACAGCTAAATCATTCATTTTCAAATTATTATAAATGATTAAAATTATTAGAGGTATAATTGGTTTTTCAGTAAAAAACAAATACTTCATTCTATTTCTTGCTGTTGCATTAGTTATTACAGGCATAATTACCTTTATGCAAATGCCAATTGAAGCATTTCCGGATGTAACCAACACAGAAGTAGATATCATTACCCAGTGGCCGGGGCAAAGTGCTGAGGAAGTTGAAAAGCACGTAACCATCCCGATTGAGATTGCTTTAAACCCGGTTCAGAAAAAAGCCAGCCTACGTTCTTCCACCATATTCGGTTTAAGCTATGTGAAGGTTATATTTGAGGACAATGTAATAGACCAGGACGCCCGGCAACAAGTATATAATTTACTTACCAATGCTAATTTACCTACTGGCATCACCCCTTCTGTGCAGCCCCCGATCGGGCCAACCGGAGAAATATTTCGTTACACGCTTAAAAGTTCTGTGCGGGATGTAAGGGAACTAAAAACAATACAGGATTGGGTGATTGACCGGCGTTTAAGGGCTATTCCCGGGATTGGCGACATCAACAGTTTTGGAGGCAAAACAAAAGCTTACGAAATAACGGTAGATCCCGGCAAACTTGCCACGTTAGGTATTACCCCTTTAGATGTGTTTGCTGCGGTTCAAAAAACAAATATCAACGTCGGGGGTGATATGATCGTTCAAAACAACCAGGCGTTCGCAGTCAGAGGTTTGGGCCTGCTGCAGGATATTAACCAGATCAGGAACATTGTGGTAAGCAATAACAACGGTGTACCGGTATTGGTAAACGATGTTGCAACTGTGGCGATATCCAATCTGCCCAGGCTTGGACTGGTTGGCAGGAGTGATGCGGTCATTGACAAAAATGGCAATAGAAAAATAGTTGACGACCCGGATGCTGTTGAAGCAATTATTGTGATGCGGAAGGGAGAAAACCCAACAGAAGTTTTGGCTGCCCTCAAAACGGAGATCAACAAGATCAATAATGAAGTTTTGCCTGCCGATACCCAGATTGTACCTTATTATGACCGTTCCAACCTGATCGGTTTTGCAACCCATACAGTTTTACACAATCTGATTGAAGGGATTTTGCTGGTAACCTTTTTGGTGTCCATCTTTATGTTCAACTGGCGCACTACGCTGATCGTTTCTATCATTATCCCGATGGCATTGTTGTTTGCGTTTATCTGCCTGCACCTGATGGGCATGTCTGCCAACCTGCTTTCCTTAGGTGCTGTGGATTTTGGGATTATTATAGATGGCGCCGTGGTAATGGTGGAAGGTATGTTTGTGATTTTAGACCATGAAGCCACGCAGATGGGCATGGACCGGTTTAACAAAAAGATCAAAGCCGGCATGATCAGGAACAATGGCGCCCAATTAGGTAAAGCCATCTTTTTTGCCAAACTCATCATCATTACCGGCCTGCTGCCTGTATTTGCGTTTCAAAAAGTGGAGGGTAAATTATTTTCCCCGCTTGCTTATACACTTGGTTTTGCTTTGTTGGGCGCCTTAATTACCACACTTACTTTAGTCCCCGTCCTGATCAGCCTGCTGCTGAAAAAGAATGTCCACGAAAAGCACAACCCTTTTGTACACCACCTTACCAAGTTTATGCTTTTTGGGTTTACTACTTCTTTTAAACATAAAAAATTAGTGGTGATTACCTCCCTGATTGCAATGGTGGTTGGTTTATACTCCTTCAATTTTTTGGGCAGCGAATTTTTGCCGGAATTAAATGAAGGCTCGATATGGCTGAGGGTACAGTTGCCTTACAGCATTTCGCTTGATAAATCCGTGCAAACGGCTCAACAGGTCCGCAAAATATTAATGGCTTTTCCGCAGGTAAAATACGTGGTATCACAAACCGGCCGCCCGGATAATGGTACCGATGTGGCCGGGTTTTATAACAACGAGTTTGACGTGATCATGTACCCGGAAGACGATTGGAAACCTAAGATCAGCAAGGAAGAGCTGATTGACCAGATGAATGCGAAATTATCAAAACTTCCGGGTGCTGACCTAAACTTTTCGCAGCCCATCAGCGATAATGTGGAAGAAGCTGTTTCGGGTGTCAAGGGTTCTATTGTGGTGAAGTTATATGGCGATTCGCTGAATTATTCTGAAGGAAAAATAAAAGAAGTATTTAATGTGCTAAAAGGAGTACGGGGAATTGAGGATTTGGGCATTTTGAAAAGTATTGGCCTGCCAGAGCTGGACATCAACCTTGACCAGCAGAAGATGGCGCAGTACGGCGTAACCACATCAGATGCCAATACCGTTATATCTATGGCGATAGGAGGTACGGCAGCTTCTACCTTGTACGAAGGCGTAAAAACGTTTGACATCAGGATACGTTTCCCAGAAGCTTTCAGAAAAACGCCCGCAGATATCGGAAACCTGCTGGTGCCTACCCAAAGCGGGGCAAAAGTGCCGGTCAGGGAAATAGCAACCATTACCCAAAAAACCGGGCCGAGTTTGATCTTCCGAGATGCAAATGAAAGATATGCGACCGTTAAGTTCTCTGTGCGCGGCAGGGACATGGGCAGCACCATTGCCGAAGCGCAACAAAAAGTAAAACAAAAAGTAAACGTAAAACACGGATACCACCTGGCCTGGCAGGGGGATTTTGAAAACCAGCAACGGGCAGAAAAACGCCTGATGCAGGTAGTGCCTATCAGCTTGGCACTCATCTTTTTGCTGCTTTTTATCATGTTTAATGATATTAAAGATGCTGCACTGGTATTTTTGAATGTGCCTTTTGCTATTGTTGGCGGGATTCTGGCCTTGCTGATTACCGGCACCAACTTCAGTATTTCTGCCGGTATCGGGTTTATTGCGCTGTTTGGTATTTGTATCCAGGACGGTGTATTGCTGATCACGGTATTCAAACAAAACATCGATAAATATCAGGGCCAGCACCAATCACTTTATACTTCCCTGAAACTTGGCGTCAATTCCCGCATCAGGCCAGTGATGATGACTGCGCTGATGGCGGCAATAGGTTTATTCCCGGCAGCCGTTTCCCATGGGATCGGGTCTGAAAGTTCCCGGCCATTAGCAAGGGTGGTGATAGGCGGCATCCTCTGTGCCATGGTATTCAGCCTCTGGGTATTCCCCCTGATTTTTGGCTGGGCATACAGAAAAACAGATGAAACAACCAGGTAAAGCCCGGTTATCATATTTCCGGTCAATTTACCATGCTTCTTTTAGCACCTAAATTTTGCTTATGTGATCAGGATCAAAGCAACACCAGATTTATATGCCTAAAAGAAGCATGGTCAGTTTCTGCTGATAAAAATATAAAACCTTGTTAAACAAATAAAACCTGCAACGAGGCAGGTTTTATTTTTGTTATTTGATGACCTTGACAAGGATCAGGCAAAAGCTTTGCTACCGGTTTTCTTTATACAGATGCAGTTTCAGCCCTACTTCAAATTCACCGTTGGTATAAGTTTTCAGGGGAGAAGTTTCAGTGGTGTAGAAGAGCATCAGTTGTACATTTTTGTTGATGTTCGCCCCAAAACCAAAACTTTCACTTTGAGAGCTGTGGTACATGGTATAAAAATGCAGCATGTCGTTTTTTAGGGAAAAGTTCAGCCCGGCATCCAAAATGTCTTTATAACCATCTACCCGGCGAAAAACTAATTTAGGCTCTACGACAGATACGTCCAATAGGTTTTCCAGCGCAAATTTATAGCTCACCGAAGTAAGAAAAACAGAGCGGTCTGCACCCAGGATGGCATTGCCCCGGTTGAATAAATAATTGAGGTTTGGCAAAGCGCCCTGAACAATTAAATTGTTGCTGGTGTAAGAAACCCCAAAGTCGCCGTCCAGAAAAGATTTGTTCTGGTTGTTGTACCGGTCCACCTGCACATCGCCCTGATCGCCTTGCACATCGTTGTAATTGATGCGCTGGCTGTTGATGCCGGCAGATAAACCAAAGTTCAGTTTCTGGTTGTTTCCGCTCAAAGGTACGTGATAAGCATAGGTAGCTACGGCACGCGTTTGGCGGATCAGGCCGGTTTGGTCATTGCTGACGTTCAGGCCCAGGCCAACGTTTTTGCCGGCGTTGTAATCAGCGGAGATAAACTGTGTTTTCGGGCTGCCGGGTACCGGGCTCCACTGCTGGCGAAACGCGAGGTTCAGGTTCAGGCCCTCGTCCAGCCCGGCCATTGCCGGGTTGATCAGGTATTGGTTTTGGTAATACATGGCCGAAAAAGGGTTCAGTTGTGCCGATACTGTTTTTACCTGCATAAAAACAGCAAGGAGCAAGCACCCTGCTGTTGCATTTATTTTCCTGCGCTGCGGCAAGGCTTTTTTTATAATCGCTTTATGATTTTTGATCTTCATTCGTGGTATATCTTTTCGGTCAGCTAATTTTTTTCTCTGTATTGAATTCGGGTTATCTATTTCTGAGGATCGTGATGAAACCTTTGAGCGGGGCTTGTCCCGGGCCGAAGTCGATGACATAATAATAAGTGCCTTCGGCCAGCGGCGAACCGTTCAATGTGCCGTCCCAATCGTTGTTATAGTGCTTAACTTCCAGCAGTTTTCTTCCGCCCTTATCAAAAATCGAAACAGTATTGTTCGGGTACAGATCAATGTTTTTAACTACCCAGGTATCGTTTTTGCCGTCTCCGTTTGGCGTAACCAGGTTGGCCGGGTGGATGTTCTGGTAATCATCTTCCACATTAATGGTGATGCTGGCGTTGCTGCTGCAGCCGGAAGCATTGCTGACTTTTACTTGATAGGTGGTAGTTTGTACAGGGCGTAACCGGATCATGGCCGAGCTGCTGGTACCGCTCACGTTGGGCGGACTGTCCCAGCTATAAGTTGTGCCGCCAGAAGCGGTCAGGGTTACGGTTTCTCCTTTTAAAACCTGTGTTCCTTTGTCTGAGGCAATGGCGGCAACAGGCATTTCGTTTGCAGTCAGCGTAAAGCTTTGGCTAAAGGTATCGGTCCCGCCATTTGCCGTTCCGCCGTTGTCCTGCACAGTTACGGTAACGATAGCACTGCCGGTGCTGGCCAACTGATAATTCAGCGTTGCCGCACCGCCAGATACTGAAGATACGCTCAAGGTAGTAAACAGTGCAGGATTGCTTGAGCTAACCGTTGCCATTACCATTTGCGCTGTTTCCGGCTCTGCGGTAATGCCGCTCAAACGGATACTTTGTACCACCGGCAAATAGCAGACTTGTTGTGCCGGAACCGCAGCCAGTGTTGGTGCTTCGTTTACATCCGAAATATTGATAGTGAATAGCTGATCCAAATAAAGCCCGTACTGGTTCGTAGCCCGGACCAAAATAGTATAGCTTGCTTTTTGCTCGAAATCCAGACTTTTGCCGGTTGTTAATTGATTTCCCTGGATGCTGAAAGAAGCATTGTCTGTAGTGCCGGTTCCGCTTGCCAGAGAATAAGTATAAACAGTATTTGGGTCGAGGGAAGCCGCAGTAAATGTTCCAGCCGGTGTTCCTGCCGGTTGGTTTTCGTACAGGGTAATTTGGCTGAAGCTGACACTGTTTACCGTTGCGTTCGTTACCGTTAATGTTCCCGGCACATTGGTAATGGTATAATTGGCGGCTGTGGCATCGCTTGCCATAATCGGATAAATGCCGGCTGTAGAAGTGGTAGTTGCCGTAGTAGTAATTGTGGGTTGCGTGGTCAGGCTGGCCGCGCTTTCGCCGTTTACAAAACCACTGTAACTGGCCGTAAAAGTGGGGTTAGGAAGCCCAAAAACCCGGCTTTGGTTATCAGCCGTTATGGCTAATGCTGCTTTTGCCACTGTTAAAGTTTGCAGTACCGGAGTAGCTGCACCATAATTATTGCCTGCTGCCTGAGAAACGGTTATTACGGTTGTCCCTGCTGAAAGGATATGAATGTTTCCGCTGGCATCTACAGTTGCTACCGCTGGATTGTTGCTGGTATAAACAAGCGGAAGTGCCGGGTTACTGCTGCTTGCGCCGGTATTAAAATCGGTATCGCCATAAGTTTTTACCGGTAAAGCTGCCAGCGTAATGGCTTGGCTGCTTTGTCCGATCGTGAGCGTTCCTGCCTGATAAGTTATGTCGTAATTATTGCTTGCGGCCGCGGCAACAGTAATTGGATAAGTGCCTGCCGCAGCATCTGCCGTTGCCGTTGTGCTTGCTGTAGGTTGTGCTGTTAAATTGGTTGGACTCTCATTGTTCACAAAACCCGTGTAGCTAAGCGATAATGCCGGGTTGGCAGCACCATAAGTTTTACTTTGGTTATCCGCAGTAATGGTTAACGATGCTTTGTTTATCGTTACTATTTGGGTAAGGGTTGCGGCTGCGCTGAAATTACTGTTTCCGGACTGGCTGGCGGTTATTGTTGTAGTTCCGGCCGAAAGAATATGAATGGTACCTGCTGCGTCTATGGTTGCTGCCGAAGGGTTGCTGCTGTTATAAACAACCGGCAAACCGGATGAGGCCGTAGCCGCCAAACTGAAATCAGCATCGCCATAAGTTTTTGAAGAAGCGGTGGCAGAAAAGGTGATGGCCTGGCTTTGTTGGTCAACCGTTAGGGTTCCGGGCTGATACGAAATGTTGTACTTATTGCTTGCTGCACCCGAAATGGTAATCGGATAAGTGCCAACTACAGAAGCCATGGTTGCCGTGGTACTGATGGTGGGCTGGGTAGTCAGGCTGCTTTGGTTGTCTCCGTTTACAAAACCAGTATAGCTGATTGTCAGTACCGGATTGGCCATGCTGTAAGTTTTGTGCAGACTGTCTGCTTTAGCAATTAAAGCAGCTTTGCCGATCACTAATGGCTGGTTGATAGCGGTAGTAGCCGTATAATTTCCGTTTCCGGACTGCAAGGCAGTAATTGTAACGGTTCCGGCAGTAATGATATGGATCAGTCCATTAGCATCTACCGTAGCGATGGCTGGGTTGCTGCTGTTGTAGGTGATGGGCAGGCCGGAGGAAGCGGTTGCGTTGATTGCAAAATCTGCATCACCATAAAACTTTGCCATAGGCGTAAAAGTAATGGTTTGGATGCCTGGCAAAACGGATAAGGTTCCGTTGGTATAAGTAATGCTGTAATTGTCCGAGGCAGCACTCGAAACCATGATCGGATACCGGCCCACCAATGAAGTAGTTGTTGCCGTTGTACTGATTGCAGGTAACGTTGTCAGGCTGGCTTGGGTATCACCATTCAAAAAGCCGCTATAGCTGATGGCAAGCGCAGGTAGTGCTGATGCATAAGTGGTGATCTGATCAACAGCAGTGATGCTTAATGATGCTTTGTTTACCGTTAAATTTTGCTGGACCGGTGCAGCCGCGCTGTAATTACTGTTGCCGGTTTGTGCAGCCGTAATCACTGATGTTCCTGCTGCAAGGATGTGGATGGTTCCGCCTGCATCCACCGTTGCTACCAGCGGGTTGCTGCTGGTATAAGCAACCGGCAGCCCGGATGAAGCCGTTGCGTTTGCATTGAAATTTGCATCTCCGTAAGTCTTGGCCGGAATGGTATTGAAAGTGATTGATTGTGTTCCGATAATATTAACCGTTACATCGCTTGCAGAAGTGCCGCAAGTGTTGGTGATCGTCCAACGGAAAACATAAGTACCCGGATTGAGATTATTAACAACTGTATTGTTGAGGGCAGCATTTACAATCACCGCTGTTGCAGGGCCGCTTTCCAGAGACCAGGAGCCAGTTCCGACTGCTGGCGAATTACCGCTCAAAGTAACCGATGTTGGTGTAGCAGCAGTTACCGTTTGGTTTGTCCCGGCATTGGCTGTGGTAGGCAAAGGATTGATCGTTGCCGTTATTGTTGCCGTATTAGAAGTGGCACCATAGTTATCAGCAACTGTAAAACGACCAACGGCCGACCCCGTAACGGTACTGTTTAACGGGGTAAAAGTAATATTGCCGCTGCCATCGGAAGTAAAAGCCCCTTTTAAAGCAACGGTGAAACTGGTTTGAATGCCCGCAGTAGCTGGGTCCAAATCCACACTGGCTGTATTTATTGTTCCGTTTGGCGTATTGGTTGTGGTAAAGCCACTTGAAATATTTACGGTTCCTGTACCATCGGAACAGGTTGTTAGTGTTTGGTTAGTTTGGGTAGGCGTACTTAAAGCTGTACCAGCAGGCAGCGTTACACCTGCATTTCTAATTTCATGATAATTAGTAGATCCTCCGGTAGAAGCTGCAAACCCAAATTTCAGATTTGTAGGTGCTGCTTTATTGTAGTAATAATTACTGATAACAGTAACAGGTGCAGAAACGGCATCATACTGTATTTTTACGGTGATGTCATATCCGATAGCTCCGGAATGAGGGACAATATCAATAAATGCTTTTCTATAACCGGAACCTCCTGTTGCTGGTCTTGTACTTCCGCTACTGCCAATCGTAAAGCCATAATTTGTTTGAACCGGAACAGTAGTCAGCATATAGTAATTTCCCCCCGTATCGTTATAGGCACCGCGTATCGTTACAGAGTTTACAACTCTGCCTGTTCCTCCGCTGCCGCCTGCGCCTGCATCAGAAAAATTTCCATATTCATCTAATCCGACTGCCAAATAACCTCTTGAAAGCCCGGAAGAAGTAACATTCGTATAACCTAATCCACCACCATAAGAACCGATATTAAAGCTTGCATCGGCAACGGCAGCATCAAACAGAAAAAAGGAAATACCATCAGCGCCGTCGCCACCATAAGTATAATACTCAAAACTTACTGAAATACCTTTTGCAGATGGAAAGCTGCCGGAATTGAAAGCATAACCTGCCTGACTGGTTGCAAGTGTGGTCAATCTTAAATATCCATTTCCGTTGGTGTCACCATTTCCGCTGGTAAGGATGGCCGTGCCACCCAAATTCATTTCTGGTGCGGTAGAATTCATAAAGCTTTCTGAATAAGGGAACTGGGCAAAAGCTTTATCCGGGATAAAACCGGCTGTCAAAAATAAAATAATGAGGAATTGTAGTTGTTTCAGCATAAAAATCGAAGGGAAAATTTTAAAAGCAGCAGGTTTTAACAAATGCGTAGAAAATATTAATCTAAAATTTATACGGCTTATAATAGAGGAGGTTTCAGCAGATGAAGCCTTAAAAAATATCAGATTAGGGTTGCCGTATTTAGCAAAAGTCGATTTATGGTAAGTAACGTTGATTGAAATAAGCCGGGCCGAAAGCTGGATTGGAAGATAGTGGGCAGGTGGGAATAATTGCTGAGGTTGTTTAAACTTATATCGTCTGGAGTTAAACCGGGAGCGTATTTTTCTGGGTTGAACCGTTTTTTAAAGAGCCGTAGGCTCGGCACCTATTATAAAAATGGGTTTCAACCCGTTTAACTAATAAAGTTTAAATAACTTCGCCACAAAAAACTTATACAACTTCAAATTCAACCTAAAAAAAATTATTTAAAATAAAAAAGCACCCGGGAGATTTTGTGTCCTGAGTGCTTGATTTTTTCATGACCCCGCAGGGATTCGAACCCTGGACCCAGTGATTAAGAGTCACTTGCTCTACCAGCTGAGCTACGAAGTCGGTTATTGTGCAATGATAATCATTTCTATTTTACTGCTTTTAACTTTGTGCTTATTTTTTTAAAGAATTTTACCTGATAAAAACAGTATCTGCAATTATTTTTAGACAAAATAAACCAACTGTTAAGAAAATTTGTACTTTCACTTTACACTTATCAAACTCAAAAAACATGAAAAAATTAGTTAGTTTATTGCTGCTGTTTGCTTTTATCACCAGCTTCGGGATGGCGCAAGTCCCTGCCAAAACCACTTCCGGCGGCATGGCTTCCGGCGCAGTACATGCCAAGCAAAGCATGGCCGGAATGAAAAAAGACGGTACGCCGGACAAACGTTACAAAGCCAATCAAAAAGCAAAGCCAATGGTGGCCGGGCCTATGAAAAAAGACGGTACGCCGGATATGCGTTACAAAAAAAATAAAAAAGCAATGCCGAAATAATGATTTTGGGCAGGTAAAAGAAGTATAGAAGCTGTGGAAATTTAAATTTTCACGGCTTCTTTTGTATTGGTTAAATTCATTCTACCAAAGCAAAGGGTTCAGCAAAACTGATTTTTCCATCAGCATTAAACAAACCTGAATTAAACTAAAGCCTGTATTTTCTGTTAAGCTAAAAAAATCAACATGAAAAAAATCATCACCATACTGTTTTTACTGCCTTTTTCTTTGGCTTTTGCGCAATCAGACAGCTTCCCGACAAAAAAAGGAAACCTGGAAATCACGCCTGTTTTTCATGCCGCTTTGGTGCTGCAATGGAACGGTTTAACGGTTTTTGCTGATCCTTATGGCGGTGCCGAAAGATATAAAAGCATGAAAACGCCCGACCTGGTCCTGATCACCCATGAACATGGCGATCATTTGGACGAAGCTACTTTGAGCGGCCTCGATCTGTCTAAAACCGAATTGATTGCCCCACAAAAAGTAGTTGATCAGCTTAAAAATAAAACTTTTGCCAAGATTACAGTTTTGGGCAATGGCCAGAACACAACGTATAAAAATATTAAAACAGAAGCTGTTGGCATGTACAATATCCCCGAAGAAACTGCCCGTCATAAAAAAGGTGTTGGCAATGGCTATGTGCTCAATTTCGGCGGGGAAAGGGTTTATGTTTCCGGGGACACAGACGGTACGCCAGACATGCGCGCTTTAAAAAATATCGACGTGGCCTTTGTTTGCATGAACCCGCCTTACACCATGGACGTTGCCCCGGCAGCCGATGCTGTTCTGGCTTTCAAACCTGCCGTAGTTTATCCGTACCATTATCGCCAGCCCGGCAATAAGTTTAGTGATATTGAAAAATTCAAGAAATTGGTAAACGATCAAAACCCCAAAATTGATGTACGTTTGCGCAACTGGTACACGCAAATGTAGCCCGGGCAATAAAAACCCCTTCTGCGGGTTTATGTATCTATTCAAATACTAATCATGAAATTTTTGGCTTCCTCAAAACACATCGTACTTCTTTTATCACTCTTTTTATCAGTCATATCCGTTCAGGCACAGGATAAGCAGGAGCAAAAACTGGATGCTTCCGTCAGGGTTGTCCAGGAATTTGGCAAACTGCGCGAAAGCATCCCGAAACAATTGATGCAGAAAACGGAAGGCATTATCATCATCCCGGGACTGATCAATGCCGGATTTGTGATTGGCGGCAAACGCGGGAAAGGTATTGCGATGGTCAGGAACGATAACGGAACCTGGAGCAACCCAGTTTTTTTGACGATGACCGGCGGCAGTCTGGGTTTTCAGGCAGGCATCCAATCGGTTGATTTGGTGCTGGTTTTCCTCAACAAAACCTCTTTGCTGGATATTGGCAAAAGCAGTTTTACGCTGGGCGGCGATATTTCTGTTGCGGCTGGCCCCGTTGGCCGCACTTCTTCTGCCGGAACGGATTACAAATTGGAATCCGAAGTTTATTCGTATTCCCGCAGCAGAGGGCTTTTTGCCGGTATCAGTGTGAGCGGTTCTGCATTGGACGTTGATCAAAAAGCCAATGGTTCTTTTTACGGCGATGAAGACGATGCCGCTACGTTGTTCGCCAATAAAAAAGCTTCAACCGTACCAACCGTTAAAACGCTTAAACAAACTTTGACTAATTTGTACCGGAAATAATTTCGGCAGCAACACCATTTTTTTACCGATAAAAACAGCATCCCCATGAACGAAACCACAGGAGAAAATCAAACCAATACCAGTGCTGCAAGTGAGTTTGACATCAATACGATTTTAATCAAAGAATTAGGCATCAACAGCGCCAAAGTGGAAATGATCTTCCAAATGCAGGTGGAAATTTTGGCCATGCTTCAGGACAAAACCACAGAAGAAGTTTTTGGCGAAAAGAACGAACGTGTAAAAGAACTGGCACTGGAGTTTTATATTGCCAATAGTATTAAGAAGTAGGTCTGTTTGTATAATCCCCATTTTTTAATACTCCTCAAAATCAGATTTTTCTCAGAAAAATTGCCTCCATACTTTTAGAAACTAAGGCGTAAAACTATACTTATAGAAGATGTAGTTTTTGGCATTTGTATAAGGTGTATTATTTCAAGAAAAGGTGGATTTTGATAAGAAACGGTTCTAAAAGTATGAGAGCTTTATGGATTGCTTTAAAACTGCACATTCAATTGTTTTGTAATAACTTGCGTTCAAATATATTTACGATGCTTACTTAAGTAGGTACTAATTTAGTGGTAGAAATTTTTCAGAACATCCGTAAAATCTATGATTTTGTAAAGCCATGTGCGGAACTAGCAGAGCACATAGAATTTTTTGCGGAATCTTCGATAGAACGAACACGGAAGTATTTTTTCAATGAGAAATTTACGGTAAAGATGTTTGCCAGCTGGACTCCTACGTTCTATATCAATCTAGGCGCACCTTATCATATCAATTTGGAACATCAGCGGTACCTGGTGAAAGCAGATGAAGACATTTTGATCCTGCGAAATTCGGTGGTAGAACGCTATAACCAGCCTACAGATAATATTTTCACGGTAAAATTCTATCCAGGCGGCCTGGAAGCCATTTTAGGTATGAGTCAGCTAAAGATTGTGGATCAGTTAATTAATTTAAGGCACTTTCTTCCGGGTCTCTTACTAGATGCAATGAAACAACCTATCAGTTTTAAAGAGCGAATTGAATTAATGCAGAACTTTCTCTTAAATGCCTACCAGAAAAAAATCGGTAAGGATTATTATCTGATGATGGTGAATAATTCTATCGGCGAGTTTCAGGCCACCGGTATGCAACTCAATACGTCTGCAGTTGCAGAGCGGCTATTTGTAACGTCTAAAACTATTAACCGCTACTTTCACCGGGTAGTAGGCATTTCGCTTAAGAGTTATTTTTGCATTCTCCGCGCCCGTACTGCTTTATCCGCTTTTGTTGGTAATCAAGGGCAATTTGTTCCTACCAACTACGGTTATTATGACATGAGCCATTTTTATAAGGAAGTGGTTCGGTTTACAGGGCGAAAACTTACCGACCATAACTTTTAGATTGTCCGTTTTTTACTTTTTTAAGCAAAAGAGGTTTCTCTTACTTTGTGTAAAATTGTTGTACATGAAATCCTTCCCCCTTGCTTTGCTATTTCTGGTTTCCATTCTTTTCTTTCAGCAATCCTATAGTCAGTCCTATAAGCCGGTAATTGAGCCAGCCCTTTGTCCAATCAAAACTGACCCGCGCCTGATCGTTAAATATGGTTATTTGGTTGTACCGGAAAACCGAAAGCTGCCTGAGGGACGAAAAGTAAAAATCCCCTTTTTCTTTGTCCGCAAGCCGAACCAGGATGCAAGGCATAATGTTTTTCTTTATACTACAGGCGGCCCTGGCTATAGCACGACAGCAAACATAGACAGTGTTGGTTATAACTCTGGCTTACTGAAATTTGGCGCACTAATCCTATTTGATCAGCGGGGCACTAAAAAAGCAAAGCCTTGCCTGGATTGTATGGAAGTTGGCGAAGCAGTAAAACGCAGCTACAGAGAAGGATTAAATAAAGATAGCCTGGTACTGGCTGCTGTAAAACATTGCCGCAATCGTTTTATTAGTCAGGGCATTGACCTATCGGCATACAACACGATCGAAAGCGCGGAGGATATTAATGACCTGCGCCTAACCCTGCACGTGGATTCACTAAATCTGGGCGGTATATCCTACAGTGGAGGACTGATGCTTACTATGGTTTGCAATCATCCCAAAGGAATCCGTTCAATAATATTAAACTCTCCGCTGCCAGGGTTTGCGCATTTCGAAGAAGATGGCCTGCTAAACATTAATGAAGCATTAGAGCAAGTTTTTACTAACTGTGAGGCAGATTCGGCAGGTAATGCTGCTTACAACAATTTACGCGAACGGTTTCACCGATATTTTACTTCGATTACAGGGAAAAAGTTTGTGCTGAATTACTTAGAAAAAGGCACCCACGACAGTATCAAAATTACCTATACTAAAAACGATCTGCTTGATGTCATAACGAACCGTTTGAACAGCATTCAGGTAAAATTTGTTCCGGCAGTAATGAATGATCTTATAAATGGCAACCATGCTGCTTACATCAGGGAAGTGATTGATGGAAGTTTTTCTGGTGATCCAGCTGTATCCCTGGGAATGCGTTACTCGGTATATTGCACTGAGCAAATAGCGTATGCAGACCTTGCTTTAATTAGAAAGCAAAATACAGTACTGCCCTGGCTAGCAAATTATCCGTTTAATGATGTTAACCATGCTGTTTGTGACTGCTGGAAGGTAAAGCCTGAACCTATAATCTCCAAAACGCAAGTTTACTCAACAATACCTGTACTGCTTACTAGCGGAGATGTTGATCCCTCGTGCAGGCCTTTTTATAACCAATTGATCAAACGTTACATGCCTAACGCTCAAATTTTAATTATACATAACAAAGGGCATGCTCCTGGTTACACCGTTGACGGCATTGATTATGCACAACGTTTTTTGGAGCATCCTTATAAAAAGCTCATTTCTCAATCGAAAAGTCTGGTTATAGAGTAGAATAATGGTTTGAATGCTGGAATTTGGAAAATAACATTATTTTTTCTATTGATTACTGCAAAAAGCATCTATGTAACCTGCCACATGTGTAGGTTCCTGAAGTATAATTAAGTGACCGGCACTTGGTATAACCACCATTTTTGCGTCTGTAATCCTTGACCTTACTTCATGCTCCAATCTTTCAGGTGAGTCAACAATATCATTTTCACCTGCGATAATGAGTGTTGGTACGCTAATGCCCTCCATCCCTTCTGATACATCATCAAGTAATGCAATTGTAGGCCAGCCAAGCCTGGAACTTTCACTATTGCTTTGTATGTCACTTACAACCTGCGCCCTTATTTCAGGCTTCAGGTTTTCGGCTTTAAAAACATGATCAATAGTAGCATTAATTCCTTCCAAAGAAGTGTAGGCATTGGTCATGTCATCATGCATTTCTTTAGGCATAATGGTCGGAACAGCTGGCGATGGTGCCACCAAAATAATTTTTTGTAGTCCTGCCGGTTTTTGTGCCGCAATATATTGCGCTATCTTTCCACCCATAGAGTGGCCTACAATAATGTAGTTTTGAAGGTTTAGTTTAGCGATAAGAGACATGGTATCCTTAGCCAGCTCTTTAATACTGTAACCTGATTTAGGTTTATCAGATTTTCCCCACCCGCGATGGTCATAACTAATGCAGCGGTACTTATTATTTAAAATAGAAGTAACACCATTCCAGGTGGCTGATGAACCGCCCCAAAAGTGCAGAAATATCAAAACAGGTTCGCCCTGGCCCTCATCTTTTACAAAAAGATTAATGTTGTTGATTGAATAATACATAATGCCTTTTCTTTAAATAATTTATACAGCAAAGGTCGCTTTAGATGTAATTACTGTAAAGGTAGATCAGCGCTTAAAAATGGTACTTTTGCGCCTTGCTGTTACTTTTGAGCATAGCTGGCCCGGAATTCGGAAGGGGTTTTTCCCGTATGCTTTTTGAAGAATTTATTAAAGTTGGTTGGCTCATCAAAACCTAAAGACAGGCCAATTATTTTGCCAGGGTCATTACCATGAACAAGCAGTCTTTTAGCTTCCAGTAATATCCGCTCGTCAATAAGCTGCTTAGGTGTTTTTCCCATTGTGTTTTGCAATGCATTGGTTAGTACTTTAGCAGAAACGAACAGTTTTTGGGCATAGTAACCCACGCTTTTTTCTTTTCTAAAATCTTTTTCCAGATAATTTTTAAATGTGATCAGATGATCTGAATATATGCCATGCTGAACCGATCGAAAACCTGATTTTTGCCGCTCCCTTCCCGCTAACAGTATAAAATTGGACAGATGGTTCTTTAACAGGCCAGGCTGAAACAAATCGGCGGGCTGTTTTGCCTCTTCCTCCATTAATGCCCATATTTCTCTCATTAAACTGTTTGACTGTATATTACTGCTATCTTTAGTACTGTCAAGATCATTAAAAAGAGCGTTGCTTTGTAAAAATAAATGATCGTTTTCATTCTTGCAGAAGAACGCATCTGTAAAAATAAGCACCCGTGATTCAAAGGCATTGAGCTGATCGAAAAATTGAACGGCATCTTTCCGAATAAATAAAAAAGAACCAGGCTTTACGGTCACCGTACTGAAATCAATTGTGTGTACCGGGCTTCCTTTTTCAAACCAGATGATGGAATAAAAAGAAGCTCTGTGAGGTGTACGCAAGTTCTTTTTTGATTGGACATGATGATCGTTTACCGAAAGAATCTCGAATCCTAAAGACAATTTTTCATTAAAAGCCAGTTGTTTGATGATAGGTTTCATATTAATGCAGTTAGCCACTTCCTGTCGCTTTGAAGAAAATACTTAGCAGTTAAACAAACATTAATTAGGGCGTTTTATCCTTTAAATCTGAAATGGCATAAGCCTGTTTAATAATTGCCGCCTGGTTGCTTCCAACAAACATTTTCAGTGGAACACATTGGATATTTTTTGCGGCGTTATATTCCCTGATCATCGTGTTATGGTCTTTCAGCATTTGGAGTAAGTAAGCATGGTCAAAAGAAGGACCTTTAATAGCTTCTAAATTTTGCAGGTTTTCTTTGGCTGTTGCCGATAGTTCTGCTGGTAATTTAACTGTGTAATTTTCTGAAATTTGATTTAAATAATTGCTTAACCCGGAGTAAAGCTGCGCGTTTTGCTTGGCAAAAACTTTTACGTTTTGGGTTGAAGCTTTATTGGCTGCTAACTGCGCTGCTTCAACCTGGCTGTTACAAAATACAGAAAGATGTTTTGCGAGCCTTGTATCAGCAGTATCAATTGGTTGTTTTGCGATTGCTGTTGTTGTACGATCAGTCGAACCATTTTTTCCAGATCCGGAACAAGCATAAAACCCAATTGCAGTCAGAGCAATCAAGAGGATAAAAAGATTATTTTTCATTTGGCTATTTCTAATATTAAAGTAAATCAAAATAATTGGTTTTTTTAAGTTTCTGTTTCCTAAATCAGACCAATCCCAAATAGCAACATTATTGTGTAGCTCGCCAAAACGTTCCTATTTTTATAAAATGCACCACGAACAACATTTACGCAGCTCTGATACCATCCGGGATATTGTAATCGGCATGTCCGATGGTTTAACTGTTCCTTTTGCTTTAGCTGCCGGTTTAAGCGGTGCCGTAAATTCCTCTTCCATCATCATCACCGCCGGTATTGCCGAAATTGTTGCCGGTTCTATTGCCATGGGTTTGGGCGGATTTTTAGCCGGAAGAACAGAAGCCGACCACTATGCGTCAGAACTGAAACGGGAATATGATGAAGTGAAACGCGTGCCCGAACAAGAAAAAACAGAGGTAAAAGAAGTATTTGCCGGTTTTGGCCTGTCGCCGCAACTGCAAAATCAAGTGGCCGATGAGATGGCGAAAGACACCGACAAATGGGTGGATTTTATGATGCGATACGAACTGGGGCTGGAAAAACCAGAGGCCAACCGGGCAACGCAAAGTGCTTTAACCATCGGCTTTTCTTATATCGTGGGCGGTATAATCCCTTTATCGCCTTATTTTTTTATCGGGGAATCCGGCGTTGCACTATATTATTCCTGCGCGGTTACCATACTTTGCCTGTTTGTTTTTGGCTATTTCAAAAGCAAGGTAACCGGTCAGCCTGCGGTTTCGGGTGCTTTGAAAGTAGTGGTCATCGGTGCGCTGGCGGCTGCGGCAGCTTTTGCAGTGGCAAGGTTAATTAACGGAAAGTAAGCTTTATGCTGATTTCTTTTGCGTGTTTTCTCTCGGGTTCCGATGCTTCTTTTAAGGCATAAAAAATATAGCAGTTGAACCTGAAATTTATTCCAGGTGAAAAAAATAGCTATATTTATCGTTCAATAATAAAACGATGGAAGCAAAAGATTTTAAAATAGGGGATGTTGTATTTCTGAATTCAGGAAGTCCGCAAATGACAATCAATTCAATAGATGAAGAAACGAAAGAAGCATTTGTGATTTATTGGAACACAATTTTGAATAAGTTTGAAGAAGCAACATTTTCAACGGATACGATTAGTGTTGTCCAATATTCCGAAACATTGTAAAATTTAGGGGTTTCCTATTTCGTGTAACATTTCGGCATTTAATAATCTTAAATGTCTTTTTTTTGAAGTTGTAAACGTTTAAAATTTCAGGAACCTGTCCATTTGCTCATTGGTGAATTGGATCGTATCTGCTTCAGTCAAGAAGTTCCCGCTTGCATCTATTTCTTTTCGGATAAAAGGAATATGCAATTTGAGTGAAAGCACGTGCATGTTTAGGTAATTGCACACACCGGTAAAATGATCAACGCCGCGGATATTACCATATTTGCCGGAAGAAATCCCAACCAACGCCGCTTTTTTATCAAAAAAACTTTGGGGGAAATCACAGGCATCCACAAAAACTTTCAAAGCCCCGGGAAAGGTGCCATTGTATTCCGGGATGATAAAAATAAACTTTTCAGAAGCGTCCACCATTTCCTGCAAAGGCTTAAAAGCATTGCTTCTTTTGCCATAAAGATCAGTTTTTAACACATTGTCCGGCAGGTTTTCCAGGGATAACACTTGGGCTTCAGCATCTTTTCCGATCAGTTTTTTTTGATAGTATCCGGCTAATTTTAAAGTGCTGCTGCCGGCCCGGTTTGTACCGGCAATGATGGTAAGCATGATAAATAATTGTTTAAATAAATCGGATTAAAAACAAATGGTACAGTTAAAAGTATAAATTAGGACAAGGATTTTTTCAAATCAAACACAAAAAAGTATAAAAAAGCCCGAACCGGTTTGGACAGTTCAGGCTTTCCTTAATGATTTTTTACAGATCAGCCCGCATCAGAATCATCCGAAACATTCTCCGGGGAATACGTTTTGATTTCGCCGGTATTCAGTTTTACCTCGATATGGTCTTCTTTCTTTTGCTGACTTTTATGTACAACACCTTCACCATCTTTGGTGATCACTCTTTCGCCTGATTCGTAAACGCCGTTTGTCATAATCTTTAATTTTAATATAGTTTTGAGGCTAACGTTTTCAAAACGATTTTGATTTAAAATTAAGGCACAGAATTAAGGCCGGCAAAGATGATACCTGCAAAAAACCCGTTATCATGGATTCAAACCAATTCAACATCAAACAAAATTACTTTTGCTGCTGCTGTTTTGTGTGGATATTATGATGAAGATGTGGAAATCTGCTTGAATGCTTATTGTAAAAATGTAGGTATCTTGCACCTTTAAACGAAGCAAAAAAATGTATGGTAAAAGAAGCATGGCACAAATAACAAATGCTTCTTTTAGGACATAAAAATTTGCTTGCTAAAAAATATACAGAGGATTGATAATGAGTAAGATAATCGCGTTGGCTAACCAGAAAGGTGGCGTGGGCAAAACCACTTCCTCCATCAATTTGGCAGCAAGTTTAGCGGTGCTGGAATACAAAACCCTGCTGGTGGACGCTGATCCGCAGGCAAATGCAACATCGGGCATTGGTTTTGATCCGAGAACAATCAAAAACAGCATTTACGAATGTATCATCAACGAGGTCGAACCGGCAGATGCGATCCAAAAAACGGAAACGCCTAACTTGGATTTGCTGCCCGCACATATTGATTTGGTTGGTGCGGAGATCGAAATGATCAACCTGACCAACCGGGAATACAAGATGAAAGCCGTGCTGGAAAAAATCAAAGACCAGTACGATTTTGTTATTGTGGATTGCTCGCCGTCGTTGGGTTTGATCACGATCAATGCTTTAACGGCTGCCAATTCGGTCATTATCCCGGTTCAATGCGAATATTTTGCGTTGGAAGGGTTAGGCAAACTCCTTAATACGATCAAAATTGTGCAAAACCGGTTGAACCCGGCTTTGGATATTGAAGGTATTTTGCTGACGATGTACGATGTGCGGCTGCGCTTATCTAATCAAGTGGTAGAAGAAGTGCGCACACATTTCGAGAACTTAGTTTTCAACACAATCATCCAGCGAAATACGCGTTTGAGTGAGGCACCAAGTTTTGGCATGTCTGTAATTATGCACGATGCAACTTGCAAAGGTGCCATCAATTACCTGAACCTTGCCCGCGAAATTTTGCGTAACAACGGCCTGGTGAAAGACGAAGAAACCAACCCGAAAAAAGTAGGCATAAACAGATGAGTGCAGATAAGAGAAATGCTTTAGGCAGAGGTTTGGGCGCTTTGTTGGATGATTCCGTGCATGTGAATGCGGCTGCGGTAAAAAAAACAGCAGCCGGAAACACTGGTCACCAGGAAACAGAAGGGTTAAAAGCCGTAAATGAAGTTAAGATCAGCGAAATTGAAGTAAACCCTTTTCAGCCGAGAACCGAATTTGACGGGCAGGCTTTGCAGGAACTGGCAGATTCTATTTTGGTGCAAGGTTTGATCCAGCCGGTTACCGTGCGGAAAATGGGCCCGCGTTCTTACCAGTTGATTTCCGGCGAACGCCGCTTGCGGGCTTCCAAATTAGCGGGACTAATTGAAATCCCGGCTTATATACGCACGGCCAACGATCAGCAGATGCTGGAAATGGCTTTGATCGAAAATATCCAGCGGGAAAACCTGAACGCGATAGAAATGGCTTTGAGCTTTCAGCGGATGATCGATGAATGCCACCTGAAGCAGGAAGAACTGGGCGACCGCGTAAGCAAAAACCGATCAACCGTTACCAATTATTTGCGTTTGTTGAAGTTGCCGCCGGTGGTGCAATCTTCCATCCGCGACGGGAAAATCACTATGGGGCACGCCCGTGCTTTGGTGAACGTGGAAGATGCGGCCAAGCTGTTGTACATCCATCATCAGGTGATCGAGAAAGGTTTATCGGTACGGAAAGTGGAAGACATGGTGCGGGAACTCCAAAAAACACCTGCTAAAAACAGTACTGCCGCCAAATCGGGTCCTGCTTCTTTCCAGATGCAGAAGATCCAAACTGACCTGGCTTCCAAATTCAATTCGCAGGTAAAAGTTAAAGTTGGCCATAATGGAAAAGGCAGTATCGAAATCCCGTTTTTATCAGAAGATGATTTGGGGCGGATATTGGAAATGCTCGACTGGTAAGATGCGCAATTCAGTGATACTTCTTTTACTGCTGTTTTTTACTGCTGCTTCCGTTTCGGCACAAAAAAAACCATTCAACAAACACCGCGACACAATCAACACAAGAGGTGATACGACTTCTGTTTTAGTCCCGTTCCGGCCAAAATCCGAACAGCCTAAAGAAAAGGTTTATCATCCCGACAGTACGCATAGTCCGCATAAAGCAGTGATCAAATCTTTGGTATTTCCTGGATTAGGCCAAATTTATAATCGCCAATATTGGAAGTTGCCCATTGTGTATGGTGGTTTTGCGGGTTTGGGTTATTCTTTTTATGTAGCGCAAACAAATTATAAGCCACTTTTACTTGAATTAATGTCTCGAAACCTGGGTTCAACTACAGATTCAGTAAAGTATCCAAGAACCATTTCTAATGTAACTCTTACTGTTTACAAAGATTTTTATCACCGTAACCGGGATTTAACCATCATCGCAACAGTTGCTTTTTGGGGAATTCAGGCAATTGATGCTTATATAGCAGCCAAGTTTCAGCATTCTTACACGATGGACAATGATTTGGGTTTCAAAGTTACGCCAACCATGATCAGTCAGCCCACTTTTGCTTACGGCGGTTTTGTCCCCGGGTTGAAAGTAACGATGCGGATGAGGTGAGGAGAAGCTGAGAGCAATCAGCAATCAGCTTTTAGCCACTTGGGAACCGAAAATATGAAAATAGAAAACCAAGCTGAAGGCTGATAGCCGACAGCTAAAAGCTCAACTCATGAAAATAGCTTTACTCGGATACGGAAAAATGGGCAAAATGATCGAACAGATTGCTTTGGAAAGAAAGCATGAGATCGTTTTGAAAATAAATCAAATCAATCTGCACGAACTGACTATTGAAAACCTGCAAAAAGCAGATGTTGCTATCGAATTCAGTACGCCGCATACGGTTTTAGGCAACATTGCCCTTTGTTTTGATGCCGGTATTCCTATAGTGGTTGGTGCGACCGGATGGTATGAGCAGTTACAAACCATTAAAAATAATTGTCTATCTCAAAATGCTTCCCTTATTTATGCTTCCAATTTTAGTGTTGGGGTGAATATTTTCTTTCATGTCAATAAAATGCTGGCCAAAGTGATGAACCGGTTTTCGGATTACGAGGTGCAGGTAGAAGAAATCCATCACACCCAAAAATTGGATGCGCCCAGTGGAACCGCCATCACCATCGCTCAAGGCATTATCGAAAATATACCGGTAAAAGAAGCATGGGTAAACGAGGTTTCGGGTCAGGTTGATGATGATTTTCCAGCCGTAATAACCCCAAACCAATTGCTGATCGAATCGCATCGGATAGAAAACGTACCTGGCACCCATACCGTTATTTATGATTCGGAAGTGGATTCCATCGAATTTAAACATACTGCCCACAACCGTTCGGGTTTTGCTTTGGGCGCGGTGCTGGCCGCCGAGTGGATCAAAGACCGTAAAGGTTTCTTTACAGCTACCGATCTATTTAATTTTACTGCTTAAAAACAGTACTTTCACGCCTTCAAAATAAGAACAATGAGTTGGAGATTCTGGAACAAACCTGCTGCCGATACCAAGAAGAAAAAGAAAAGTGCCACACGTGAATGGTTTGATGCTATTATATTTGCCGTTGTTGCAGCAACGCTGATACGTGGTTTATTTATCGAAGCATTTACCATCCCAACTCCTTCCATGGAACGTTCGCTGCTGGTTGGCGATTTCCTGTTTGTGAGCAAGGTAAATTATGGCGCGCGCACACCGATGACGCCGGTTTCTTTTCCGTTTGCACATCATACCATGCCTATTTTCGATGTGAAATCTTATTGGGACGGCATTAAACTGCCTTATTACCGGCTGCCGGGATTAAGCCATGTTAAAAAAGGCGATGTCGTGGTTTTTAATTATCCGATGGATGCCGATTCGCCTTTGTACAGACCAGTCGATAAACGCGAAAACTATATTAAACGTTGCCAGGGAACGCCGGGAGATACCTTGAAACTGATCAACACGCAGGTTTACATCAATAACAAAGCTGCGGTAACACCGGAAAATAGTCAGACTTCCTACTTGATTCGCACCAATGGACAAGAATTGAACCCGGAGGTTTTGTATGATCTGCATATCGATCCTTCGCATGGACAAGTAAACGCTACGGATTTAGAATGGATTATGCCGCGCGAAAGTGTGCCCACATTAAAAAGTTATTCCAACATCACTTACATTGCGCCTTATATTCAGCCGCCGGGACAAGCAGATTTGCAGGTTTTTCCGCATGATACTAAACTGAAATGGAATGTAGATAATTACGGTCCGATCATCATCCCCAAAAAAGGCTGGACCGTTAAACTGGATTCTACCAACTTTATAATTTACGAACGCGCCATCAAGCTGTACGAAAACAACAAGCTGGAGAAACGCGGAAATGATATTTACATCAACGGCACCAAAACCAATCAATACACCTTTAAAATGGATTATTACTGGATGATGGGCGATAACCGCCACAACTCGCTGGATAGCCGTTTCTGGGGTTTTGTGCCCGAAGACCACATTGTAGGCAAAGCTTTATTTGTATGGATGAGCTGGGACGAGCAAGCTTCTTTTATGCACAAAATTAGATGGAGCAGGTTGTTTATGGGGATCAAGTAGGAAGGCAATGCTTCTTTTATCGGTATAAAATAAAAAAGGTGTGATCGAGGAGGTTACACCTCTTGTGTTTAAAACGATACTTCTTTGATGGTTGAATTTATTGAATATCAACAGTCAGTTTTAAATGTCCGCCTAAACCTTCACGAACTATTCTCATTAAGGTAGAAAGCCGGATATCGCTGGCATCATTTTCAATACGGGAAATATAAGTTTTGGTTGTACCGCATTTTTCGGCCAACTGTTCTTGTGTTAAACCTTGTTCTTTACGAAGTTCTTGTAGCATTACGCCAAGTTTGAATGCTTCAAACCCTTCTTCATATTTTTCACGTGCAGTTGTTTCGCTTTCCCCGTATTGCTTGTCTAAATGTTCTGCAAAAGAAGTTAGTTTCTTAGGTGTCTTTTTCATCGAAATATTGTTTTTTGAGTTTTTCTGCTAATTCAATTTCGCTCTTTGGTGTCTTCTGCGTTTTCTTTTGAAAGCCGTTCAATAAAATTATAAGTTGTCCTTTGTCTAAAAAACTAAAAACCCTGTAAATATCCGAACCAACTTCAACTCTGATTTCAAAAAGGCCAATCGAACCAGTAATGTGTTTAAAGTATTTTTCTGGAACCCGGTCGATTGTCGCAATGGGTAAAGAAGTAATATTAGTTATGATTGTTTAACTTTATCAGTGAAAAAAAATGGAACGGGAGAGCCAGTATCAAAAATTCATAAAGCAGCTGACCTCTGCATTACCGTTAATAACATTTATTGTATTGATGCTTGGAATCGTTAAGCAATTCACCTATTACTATTTCTTTAATTTTAACGTTTTCCCGTTTACGGAGATTACTGAACTACTCCCGCAAACTATCTTTGATTTAATATTCTTCTTTTTATATTTATTATTAGCAATACTTTTTGAACTTCCGATAGTTCGACTTCTGAATAGAACAAACAATTCTGCAAAAAAAATGGAGCCGGACAAAACCTCAAAAAGCTGGTTGAAAATATCTCCTGAAAATTTACGGTTGATCTTTTGTTTTGTAGTTATCTATTCTCAGATATACATGTTGATTGGAAAAAACAGTGTTATTCTCGTCTTACCGTGGTTGGAGCCTATTTTAAATTTTTCAATATTCTTTTCAACACTATTGTTCATAAATGCAATAATACAAACAATCTATACTTATTTCGATTTAGAATTTGACCGAAGGCTTCCTTTTATAGTTGCAATTTCAGTTTTGATGCCCTTAAACGGTTTATTTAATGGTTACGCAAATTACAAGAGGGTCGTTAGCTTCCATACACACACCGGGTATAGTATAACTGTAGATAAAAAGCAGATTGTATCGAACAAACAAGTTTATTACATCGGCAAAACTAAAAGTGATGTTTTCTTTTTCGATGAAAAAACGAAGCTTGTCACGGTTTATCCCACTTCCTCAATTACAGAAATGCAGATAGGCAAAGAGTAATACATTGTATAGTGTAAGTAGCTTAATTATTATACTCTGCTAATAGGGATTTGTAATCCCGTCCTTTGAGCTTCCGATTTCTAATTCAATAATAGTAACAAGATTTTAAAACCCGCTAAGCATTTCCACACCCAGCTTCTCCGCCAATTCATTCAAATCTTTAGCCACAGCATCCACCAAAGGAATACCATTTACTTTTCGATCCAGTTCAGCTTCCAGTTCTGGTTCGCCGGGAATAATTACTTTTTGGTTTGGTGATACTGTTTTTGCCGACTTAAATCTTTCAATCCAATTATCCAAATGTGCTTTAAAATCCTCAACCGGACGAAAACCATCAACACGCATCGCTCCCAGAAAATGACCAATGCCGCTACCAACCGGGTTTGGATCGGGTTCCAGATAAGCTACAAAAGGCGGAACCCAGGGACCATAATTAGCACCGGAAAGCACGGCAGAAAGAATATCAACCGTTGCGCTCAAGCCAAAACCTTTATGGCTGCCATGTTCGCGGTCGCTGCCCAGTGGCAATAAAGAACCGCCTGATTTTAAAGCATGAGGATCAGTAGTAAAATCTCCGTTTTCATCCTGGATCCAGCCTTCCGGAACGGGTTTTCCGGCACGTTGTGCAATTTCCAGTTTCCCATTTGCGGCAGCAGAAGTGGCCATATCCACAATTAGCGGCGGGTATTTCCCTGCGGGGAAAGCATAACACATCGGGTTGGTGCCCAACATCCGTTCGTTGGAAAAAGTCGGCGCAACTAACGGACTGGCATTCGTCATGGCAAAACCGATCATGTCTTTTTCAACCGCCATTAAAGCATGATAGCCGGCAATGCCAAAGTGGTTGGAATTTCGTACCGAAACCCAACCCGAACCATATTTTTCTGCCTTTGCTATCGCAATTTGCATGGCAAAAGGCGCAACCACCAAACCTAAACCGGCATCGCCATCAACAGTTGCGGTGGTTGGTGTTTCGTGTACAATTTGAATATTTGGTGTTGGGTTGATGCGGTTTTTCTCCCACAAACGCACATAGCCGCTTAGCCTGGCTACGCCATGCGAATCAATGCCGCGTAAATCGGCACGAAGCAGAACATCAGCAGCTAATTCTGAATGTTCCTGACTGCAACCCATTTTAAGGAAAATATTTTGAGTGAAATTTCTTAGAGATGCTTCTTTTATCAGCATAAAATTTAAATTATAATGGAAGCTTGCTATTTCTGCGCTTTGTCATCCCGACGATAGGAGGGATCTTCATCGAAGTAGCTGAACTTGTAATATTTGAAGAAGATTTCTCTCTTCGTTCGAAATGACAGCAGGAATGAAAAGATGCATTATTCTGTTAAAATCGTAAATTTGAAATCCAACGGTTTAAAATATTCAACCAATTGATCGATAAACTCTGATCCAAATTTTACATAAAACAAACCGAAATTTTCGTTGCGTTCCTGCAAACTTCCGCCGGGAAACAGTTCGGTTTTGATCTGATCAATCTGGTTCAAACGCATTTCGAAATTGCGTTTTTCGGCTTTAACCAACTTTTTTTCCAAGTTAAAAATAGCATGTTCCAATCTTTTTTGGATAGCTTCTGTCGAAGGCCCTAAAGTTGGATCAATTTTGCTGTTCTGCAATTTCATTTTATCAAAAACATTGCTTAATTCTTGCCATTCCTGTTTTAACTGAAGTTGGTTCCGGCTGTTTGCTTTGGTCCAATTTGTTTTTAAAATTGTTGTGTCTTGAAAAAAATCTGGCAAAACCAAACCTGTTTTTTCAGCTTTGTCTGCTGCCCTTTTGCTTACGATTAATCCTGAATTCCTCAAAATGAGAATCGGAAAATCTATTCCATAAAAATCGAAATTTGCTTTCAGTTCCAGCCAGTAAACCACTTCTGCGCCGCCGCCAACATAAGCGATATTTGGTAAGATGACTTCCTGATAAAGCGGCCGCATCACTACGTTTGGACTAAATCTTTCCGGGTGCGTTTCAATCTCGGCTTTCAGTTCTTCTTCCGAAAAAGCAATTTCCGTATTTAAAACTTTGTATTGATTGTTTTCAAAAACGATACGCTCGCGTACTTCTTTTAGCAGGTAAAAAAAGTTAATCTCTCTTGGGTTAACTTGGATATGTACACCCAATTCCTGTAGCTTTTCATTGGTTGCAGTGATATTTTTAAAACTGTTTTTGCCGATAATATCTTCCTGGATGATCGTTGCAAACTCTTGCTTTAATCGTGCGTCATCTGCATCAATAATTACCAGGCCATGTTTGTTGAACAAGCTGTTGACCAAATAACGTGTCGCATCGGTTAGGTTTTCAAATTTGATATAAGCTGTTTCTACTAATTGCGCCAATTCTTCCGCATGATTGTCAATTCCCAAAACGCCTTTATAAGCATTTAAAGCTTCACGTATTCCTTTGGTAGCAATCCTGCCGGTTGCCCCGGAAACTTCCTCGTCCCATTGCACTTTTTTGCCGCCAATTTGAGTGTGATTGATCTCCGCAAAATCATGGTCTTCGGAAGCCATCCAATAAACAGGCACAAAGTTTTTGTCCTGAAATTCAGCTTTTAAATCTTTTGCCAGATTAATGGCGGTAACAATCTTAAAAATAAAGTAAAGCGGACCGGTAAAAATATTGAGCTGATGGCCGGTAGTAACTGTAAACGTATTTTCTTGGTTCAGCAAATCAAGATTAATCCGCGTTAGTTCAGATACTTCGTTTACCGGTAGTTTTTTGTATTGATCTTGAAGCGTTTCTGTCAGAATGCTTCTTTTACAGGTGTTTTTTTTGTGTTGAAGCAATTGCCGGAAGCCATCCAAGTCCGGCCGGAAACCATAAAAAGGTTTTAATGCAGCATCGTTTTCTAAATAGTTGGTGATGGTTGGGGAAAAACTGCCGGTAGCTTGATAATCAATATAAGTGGCATCCATTATTACAGATAGTTTTGTTTGGCAAACGTTGCAACCATTTCCTGCTGAACGATTTTTCCATATAAATCAAAATCTTCTGCCGAATCAATTTTTACGTTTACAAAACTTCCGGGAACGGCATATTGTTCACGCGCATCAATCAACACCTCGTTATCTACTTCAGGCGAATCAAATTCTGTCCGTCCAACTAAAAAATCACCTTCAATTTTATCTACCAAAACTTTAAATATTTGTCCGATTTTTTGGTGATTCTTTTCGTGCGAAATGATTTGCTGCACTTCCATAATCGCTTCAGAACGTTCCTGTTTTATTTCTTCGGGAACATCGTCAACCAAATTGTGCGCGTGTGTTTTTTCTTCGTGCGAATAAGTAAAACAACCTAAACGGTCAAACTTGGTATCCATCACCCATTGCTGCATTTCCTCAAAATCCTGCTGGGTTTCGCCTGGGTAACCGGTAATTAAAGTGGTACGCAAAGCAATTCCAGGAACTTTATCGCGGATTTGGTTCACTGTATCAATTGTTTTTTGTTTGGTGATGCCGCGGCGCATAGAACGAAGCATGTTATCCGAAATATGTTGCAATGGCATATCCAAATATTTACAAATATTGCTCCGCTCGTTCATCACATCCAAGATTTCCATTGGAAAGCCGGAAGGATAAGCATATTGCAAACGAATCCACTCAATGCCTTCCACGTCAGAAATTCTTCTTAAAAGTTCGTCCAAGTTGCGCTTTCCGTACAAATCCAATCCGTAATAAGTCAGGTCCTGCGCAATCATGATCAGTTCTTTCGTTCCTTTTGCAGCCAGTTTTTTTGCCTGTAAAACAAGCTCGTCCATCGGTGTAGAAACATGTTTGCCGCGCATCAGCGGAATGGCACAAAAGGAGCAGGGGCGGTTGCAGCCTTCGGCAATTTTAAAATAGGCAAAGTGCGAAGGTGTAGTCAAAAAACGTTCGCCAAGCAATTCGTATTTGTAATCCGCACCGATGTCCTGCAAAATTTCTTGTAGATTATTGGTGCCAAAAAAAGCATCGACATTTGGCAATTCGGCTTCCAGCTCAGGTTTGTAGCGTTCAGAAAGACAACCAGTTACAATTACTTTCCCAACTTTCCCCTGCGCTTTTAAATCACTGTATTGAAGGATTGTATCTATGGATTCCTGCTTGGCATTATCGATAAAGCCACAGGTGTTGATCACCACAATATCGTTACGACCGACTTTTTCGCTTTCGTGCACCACATCAAAATGGTTGCCTTTAAGCTGTCCCATTAATATTTCAGAATCGTATATATTTTTAGAACAACCTAAAGTAACTACGTTTATGCGTGGTTTAACTGATTTTATAGATTTTATTTGTTTGGATTTCACTGATTCTAATATGATTTCACAGATTTGTGATGAATATTTTTTGTTTTCAAAAATTCTGGAATTAAGGGAACAAATTGTAACTGTCTTTTCTATGTAGCATTCGTTCAAACGTTAATAATTGGTTTTCAAACTTTAAACCAATCCTGTAATCCCCAACCTTGATACGATAGTACAATTGGTAACCCTGAAGTTTTTTTAAATTATGTATTTCTGATAAAAGTTTAAAAGCAGGAATTTCCTCAAAAACCAATTTTTCTACTTTAATCCTTTGTCGGGATGATAGTGAAGCTAAATCTTTCAGAAACTTTTTGTTATAAATTACCTGCACCTATTTTGCCTTATCCAACGTTTGATAGTAAGCTAAAGCATCTTCAAGATTCAGGTTTTCTGCCGGATCGTTTTCATAGATTGCTTTCATCATCGCTATATCTTCTTTAGCCGATTGAGACAGAACTTGCGTTTCAAGTCCCATTTTTTGTGCAAGGTATTGTAATAGATCCAAGTCTTTTTTATTACTGGAATGAATGATGATGCTTTCCATAAACCTAAAATTACAATTAATTACGATGGAATTTAAAGCTGAAGCTTCAATTTTAAAATTGAATGACTAAGAGCCTGTTTAAATTTATATCAGAAAAATTTATAATGCTTCTTTTATGCCTATAAATTTTGTGTTTGCATTTTATACCGATAAAAGAAGCATGGATTTTCTTGTTTTCTAAGTGGTAAAAGAAGCATAGAAAATAAATTGAACAAAATTTGAACAGGCTCTAACTGTTCTTAAATAAACTATCCACAAACGCTTTCCGATCAAATAACTGCAACTGATCTGCTGCTTCGCCTACGCCAATATATTTTACCGGAATTTTAAACTGATCTGAAATGCCAATTACCACGCCGCCTTTTGCTGTTCCGTCCAATTTGGTTAAAGCCAAAGCATTTACATCAGTTGCCTGGGTAAATTGTTTACATTGTTCGATGGCGTTTTGTCCGGTGGAAGCATCCAGCACCAATAAAATTTCATGTGGTGCATTGGGGATTACCTTTTGCATTACATTTTTGATCTTGGTAAGCTCGTTCATCAAACCAACTTTGTTGTGCAAGCGGCCGGCAGTGTCAATAATCACCACATCATCACCGTTGGAAACAGCAGATTTCACGGTATCGTAAGCTACAGAAGCCGGATCAGAACCCATCGCCTGCGCAACTACCCGAACACCAACGCGCTCTCCCCAAAGCTGGATTTGCGAAACAGCTGCCGCACGAAAAGTATCCGCAGCGCCAATAACTACTTTACTGCCAGCTTGTTTTAACTTATGCGCCAGCTTGCCTATAGTTGTTGTTTTACCAACGCCGTTTACGCCAACTACCATAATAACATACGGCTTATGGTTGCCGTATTCAAAATTGTGGAAGTCGTTGCTGTTGTTTTCAGCTAATAACTCTTGGATTTCTTCCTTCAAAATCCCGTTTAGTTCTGTTGTGTTTAGGTATTTATCACGGGCAACACGTTCTTCAATCTTTTTAATGATTTTTAGTGTTGTTGCTACGCCAACATCAGAAGTAACAAGGATTTCTTCCAGATTATCCAACACTTCTTCGTCAACGGTAGATTTTCCGGCTACGGCTTTGGTAAGTCTGGAAATTAAATTGTCTTTGGTTTTCTCCAGGCCTTTCTCCAGGTCCTGCTGCTCTGTAACCGTGTTTTCTTTCTTCTTAAAAAAATCAAATAATCCCATCAGCTTATTCTAAAGTAAAGCAGTAAAAACAAAATGCTTCTTTTACGGCATAAATTTATATAACAAAAAAAGCCCTTCCGGTAAAATCGGAACGGCTTTCTTATTTTTTAAAGAATTGTTTATTGGTTGGCAGCAGCCTTCGCCACAGCAATTGCATCTTTAATGTGGTCGTTGTGTGCCATAGTTTCTTTAAAAGAATAAGCACCGGTTTTAGGCGATTTTATCATTGTGATCACCTTGGAATATTCTTTGCCTTTTCCGGTTTTCAGGGTTGCAACTACTTTCTTTGCCATTGTGTTTTTAAGTTGTCAGTTGTCAGTTGTCAGTTTCCAGTTGTCAGTTGTAGCCCAAAACAGGCAACCGACAACTTTTAACTCGCAACCAAATTATTTAATTTCTTTGTGTACAGTTACTTTTCTCAAAACCGGGTTAAATTTCTTTAGTTCCAGTCTTTCTGTTGTATTTCTTTTGTTCTTGGTGGTGATGTAACGAGACATGCCCGGCATTCCGCTGGTTTTATGCTCTGTACATTCTAATATCACCTGAACCCTGTTGCCTTTTTTTGCCATGTTATTTTAAATTAATCGTTGATGGTTGATAGTTAATAGTTGCAACTGCAATACACAGACAACCCGTAACAGGCAACCAACAACTATTTTAAATATGCCCTTTTTTAACAAATTTACTGATACAAGCGGAAATTCCGTTCTTGTTGATCGTTTTGATTGCCGAAGTGGAAACTTTTAAAGTGATCCATTTATCTTCTTCGGGGATGAAGAACTTTTTCAGTTTCAGGTTTGGGTGAAACTTACGTTTGGTCTTGGCGTTCGAGTTGGAAACGCTGAATCCGTTCATAGAAGTTTTACCGGTTAAATCGCAAATTCTGGACATGATTAATATTTTGTTATACCTTCTCCTAAAAAAGAGTTTGCAAATATCAGCATTTGGTATAAAAAATCCAATAGGAGATTCAATTAGTTTTGATAATATTTTACCTGCTAAAAGAAGCATCAGTGTTTTAGTTTAAACCAGTCTTTTGTCTGGCGGATAATTTAAAAAATGATCACACAGCTTTAGAGCCAGTTCAAATTTTATTCAGTTTATTTTCTATGCTTCTTTTATCACCTAAAAACTATCAAGTTTTCATGCTTTTTGTATCCGTACAGAATGCAAACACAAAATTTATATGCCTAAAAGAAGCAAATGAATTTTTCTGATATAAATTTAAACAGGCTCTTAGGATATTAATTGAAATCCTTAAATTAACCAACTCAATTATAACCTAATTAACCAAAATATCAACTTAAACAATTTATTGTAATGAAAGAAATCAACGAGTTCGTAATGAAAGATTCTTCTGCCAATCCCGGCCCGCTTGGCTTATTTGGCTTCGGCATGACAACTGTTTTACTGAACCTGCACAATGCCGGTTTTTTTGAGATCAATTCCATGATCCTGGCCATGGGTATTTTTTACGGCGGTACTGCACAAGTAATTGCAGGTATCCTGGAATCAAAAAAGAACAATACATTCGGTATGACTGCTTTTATTTCCTACGGTTTTTTCTGGCTAACGCTGGTAGGGTTGATCGTGATGCCAAAATTGGGTTGGATTGCACCAGCTTCAGAAACAGCAATGGCCTGCTATTTAACAATGTGGGGAATTTTTACCGGATTGTTGTTTATCGGGACATTACGGCTGAACCGCGCTTTGCAAGTTGTTTTTGCAACCCTTACCATTCTTTTCTTTTTATTGGCTGCAGGTGATGCCACAGGCAATAAATCCATTACCCGTTTTGCAGGATATGAAGGTTTGATCTGCGGTTTTGCTGCAATTTATACCGGAGCTGCAACCTTATTAAATGAAGTTTACGGGCGAAATTTCTGGCCGCTTGGAACGGTAACAAAATAATTATCGAAGGAATATTCTTCTCAACAACAAATTTTTAGTTTTACTGCCTAGAAGACAAAATAATTGTATCCATGAACCTGCAAATAAAATCTTTTGACGAATACCAGGACGTTTATCAATATAGCGTGAACGAGCCTGAAAAATTTTGGGCTGAAATTGCAGACAATTTTTTATGGCGAAAAAAATGGGACACCGTTCTCGATTGGAATTTTAAAGAACCTAAAATTAAATGGTTTACAGGCGCAAAGCTAAATATCACCGAAAATTGTATCGACCGTCATCTGGATACTTTAGGTGATCAGCCGGCCATTATTTGGGAACCCAATGATCCGGAAGAACATCATCGTGTCATCACATATAAACAACTGCACCAAAAGGTTTGTCAGTTTTCGCACGTGTTGCAAAACAACGGCGCTAAAAAAGGAGACCGGATTTGTATTTACATGCCCATGGTGCCCGAACTTGCTATTGCCATGCTGGCTTGTGCCCGCGTTGGAGCCATTCACTCAGTTGTTTTTGGCGGATTTTCCGCACAATCTATTGCCGACAGAATTTTGGATGCCGAATGCAATATCGTCATCACTGCCGACGGCGGCTTTCGCGGCAACAAAGAAACACCAATGAAATCTGTAATAGATGATGCGCTGGTTCAATGTAAATCAGTAAAGAGAGTAATCGTTTTGACCCGTAGCCGCACACCAGTTTCGATGTTAAAAGGCCGCGATGTTTGGTGGGAAGATGAAGTGCGCAAGGTAGAAACCAACGGTCTTACGGACTTCCCGTCCGTGGAAATGGATGCAGAAGATATGCTTTTCATTCTTTATACCTCCGGCTCAACCGGAAAACCAAAAGGCGTGGTGCATACCTGTGGAGGTTATATGGTTTATACCGGTTATACTTTTGCCAATGTTTTTCAGTATCAAACCGGTGAAGTGCATTTTTGTACGGCTGATATTGGTTGGATCACTGGGCATTCTTACATCGTTTACGGTCCGCTTTCCCAGGGTGCAACTGCGCTGATGTTTGAAGGAATTCCAACCTGGCCGGATGCTGGACGTTTGTGGGATATTGTTGAAAAATTTAAAGTCAATATTTTATATACTGCGCCAACAGCAATTCGCTCATTAATGAGTTATGGTGAAGAGCCGCTGAAAGGCAAAGATTTAAGTTCATTAACTAAATTAGGTTCTGTAGGCGAGCCGATCAACGAAGAAGCCTGGCATTGGTTTGATGATAAAGTTGGCCACAACAAATGTCCGATTGTTGATACCTGGTGGCAAACAGAAAATGGCGGGCTAATGATTTCGCCAATTGCAGGCGTTACGCCTACCAAACCAGGTTATGCTACGTTGCCGCTTCCCGGTGTTCAGCCGGTTTTGGTAGATGAAAACGGAAAAGAAATTGAAGGAAACGGTGTGAGTGGAAACCTGTGTATTAAATTTCCGTGGCCGGGCATGTTGCGCACTACTTATGGCGATCATGAACGCTGCCGTACCACTTATTTTGCCACTTATGAGAACCTTTATTTTACCGGCGATGGCTGCCTGCGCGATGAAGACGGTTATTACAAAATTACAGGTCGTGTTGATGATGTGTTGAATGTTTCCGGCCATCGCATTGGTACTGCCGAAGTAGAAAACGCCATCAATATGCACTCCGATGTGGTAGAATCTGCCGTGGTTGGTTATCCGCATGAAATTAAAGGGCAGGGGGTTTATGCTTTTGTGGTTTGCCCAAATATGCACGGCGATGAAAACCTCACCCGGAAAGATATTACGATGACGGTTTCCAGGATCATCGGCCCGATTGCAAAACCGGATAAAATCCAGTTTGTAAGTGGTTTGCCTAAAACGCGTTCAGGTAAGATCATGCGGCGCATTTTAAGGAAAATTGCGGAAGGTGATACGGGGAATCTTGGTGATACTTCTACTTTGCTTGATCCTGCTGTTGTGGAAGAAATTAAGGCAGGTGCATTAAGTAAGTAGAAAGTATCAAGTAGAAGATAACAAGTAGAACTGTTCAAATACTGTTTTTATCACCTGTTTTTAATTTAAAACCAAAACCTGTTTTTCTTGTTACATCTAAATTATCACAAAATAAAAACATTAAAACTATGGGACTCGATTTAAAAGGCGACTGGAACCAGTTAAAAGGCAAAGTAAAACAAGCTTACGGCGATTTAACCGATGATGATTTGAAACACGAAGAAGGTAAAGACGACGAATTGCTGGGCAAGTTGCAAACCAAAACCGGCAAAACCCGCGATGAAGTGGTAAACTGGCTGGAAAGTTTGTAAATACTGTTTTTACTATATAAAAATTAGGAAGCCTGGTTTTCGGACTTCCTTTTTTATTGTTCAAAAAGTTTTTTAAAAGGAACAGAAAAGCCGGCAATTGTTTCTAAAGTTAAATTATCCTCCATATCAATCGTTTCTGCAAGAATAAAAACCTCATCTGTTAATCTGTGAATTTCCGCATTCGCTTCCAACGGATCAATAACAACATATTCCTTCACGCCATAACGCTCGTACATCCTTTTTTTGTGCTTCAAATCGTAATAAGTCGTAATAAGCGGTAGAAGGTGATAAAATTTCAACTGCTAAATCCGGCGCACCTTCAATCCGCTCTTTTACAATATCTTCTTTTCTCTCTTCCGAAATAAAAATAAGATCAGGCTGGAAAATATTTCCGTCATCTAATTTAACATCCATAGGTGCAAATAGCAGTAAACCTTTATTATTGGTTTTTTCCAAGTATTCTGCAATTTTAAAAGCTAATTTTTGCAGTATTATTTGATGCAGGATGATGGGTGAAGGCGACATAACTAAATCGTAATTGATCAACTGAAAAGGCGCACCTTCTTCCAAAAGCATATAATCTTTTACCGTGTATTTGTTCTTAGTTTCGGTAGTTTGCATCTTTAAAAAAATATAAGATCAAGTTTTTTGCAATGCTTCTTTTAAGGCACAAAATTCGACTTGATACATTTATCTAAACAAATTTTTCATTGGGACGGAAAAACCAGGGATTCTCTCCAAGATTAAATCATCTTCTAAGTTTAATGTCTCTGTCAGATGAAAAGCAATATCTGTTAATCTATAAACTTCTGCATCAGCTTCAATTGGATCAATAACAACATATTCTTTTACACTGAAACGTTCATACAAGCTTTTTTTTTGCTTCATGTCATAATAAGCTGTGGAAGGCGATAAAATTTCAACAACCAAATCTGGACCAAAGTCGATACGTCCGTTTATAATCGATTTTCTTTTTTCTTCACCAATAAAAATAAGATCAGGCTGATACACATTTCCATCATTTAGAAATATATCTGTAGGCGCAATTATTAAATAGCCTTCGTTATTGGTTTTATCCAGGAAATTTGTTATAGCTTGTACTAAGCGTATTAAAATAGTTTGATGCAAATGCGTTGGCGCTGGAGACATAATCAAATCATAATTAATCAACTGAAAAGGCGCACCTTCTTCCAAAAGCATGTAATCCTTAACTGTGTATTTGTTTTTAGTTTCGGTATTCTGCATCTATCAAATATAAAAAATCTTATTTATAATTTCGCGGCATGGCAAAAGCAACAAAACCAACAATTTTAGTGGTAAACGATGATGGCATAACGGCACCCGGCATTAAAGCGTTGATTGAAGTGATGCAGGAAATCGGCCATGTAGTGGTAGTTGCGCCTGATAGTCCGCAGTCCGGAATGGGACATGCCATTACGATTGGTAAACCTTTGCGTTTAGATAAGGTGGATTTATACGAAGGTGTGGAAATGTACAAATGTTCCGGAACGCCGGTTGATTGCGTGAAGCTTGCCGTAAATGTAGTTTTTCAAGGGAAAAAACCTGATTTGTGCGTTTCCGGCATCAATCACGGTTTAAATAATTCCATCAACGTTTTGTATTCCGGCACCATGTCGGCAGCGGTGGAAGGCGCAATCGAAAGCATTCCTTCCATCGGTTTTTCTTTGGATGATTTTACTTTGGAAGCTGATTTTTCTCCCGCCGTAAAATATATTAAACAAATTGCCGAACAAGTTTTAAATAATGGTTTACCGCAATCAACTTTGTTAAACGTCAATTTCCCCAATACAAAAGAAATAAAAGGCATCAAAATTTGTCGGCAGGCAAACGCTAAATGGGCAGAAGAATTTGATGAGCGTTTAGATCCGCACAAACGTAAATATTACTGGCTGACAGGCGTTTTCCAAGTGAACGATCATGGTGAAGATACAGACGTTTGGGCTTTGGAACATCAATACGTTTCTGTTGTTCCGGTTCAATTTGACATGACGGCGCATCATGCTATTTCGATATTGAACAACTGGGAATTTTGATCATTTTAGCTCTTGAAAACTGTTCAGTTTAAAACTGTTCCAATTCATCAATATTTCTTTCATTCTTGTAATTTTGGGCGATGCCGGTCAAAAATAATATGGTTACAGGTGCGCTGTTTGGGTCGATACTTCCTTTACTGGCATACTTTTTTTCTGAAATCCTGTTCAAAAATCTGATGATCGCTGGCAAACCCGGCGTGTTGTATTTAATTGCGGTCGGTATCAACCTCGTGCTTTTGAGGTTCATTTACAAAGCCAACGCTGATAAAACGGGACTTGGTTTGTTTGTCGTTACTTTTGTTGCTTTGCTGCTCACTTTTATCTTCAAAATCAAGCTTCGTTAGCATGAAATATTATTTGATAGCCGGAGAAGCTTCGGGCGATTTGCATGGTGCCAACTTAATGGCTGCTTTAAAAGCGCGCGACCCGGAAGCAGAATTTCGTTTTTTTGGTGGCGATTTGATGCAGGCCGAAGGCGGAACGCTGGTGAAACACTATGCGGAAATGGCCTACATGGGTTTTGTGGAAGTTGCTTTAAACCTCCGCAAAATCCTGAAAAACATGAAAAGCTGTAAGGAAGATATTTCAGCCTGGAAACCAGATGTGGTAATTCCGATTGATTTTCCTGGTTTCAACCTAAAAATTGCCGCTTATTGTAAAGAAAAAGGTTTCCCTGTTTTTTATTATATCTCGCCAAAAGTTTGGGCCTGGAACCAGAAGCGGGTGCTCAACATTAAAAAAGTGGTGGACAAGATGTTCTGCATCCTGCCTTTTGAAGTTGATTTTTACAAGTCCTGGGACATGAAAGTGGATTACATCGGCAACCCTTTGCTCGATGCTGTTTTTATCCACCAAAAAAATGAGTTGTTCCTCAGCCAAAATAAGCTCAGCCAAAAACCAATTGTAGCCTTATTGCCCGGAAGCCGGAAACAGGAACTGAAAGGTATTTTGCCGGAGATGATGCAAGTTGTGGATCAATTTCCGGATTATCGGTTTGTGATTGCCGGTGCGCCTTCTTTTGATATAGTTCATTATGCTTCTTTTACCGGTGAAAAATTGGTGCCGGTCATCTTTAACCAGACATATGATTTACTGAAACATGCCAGCGCAGCGATTGTAGCATCGGGCACGGCAACTTTGGAAACAGCTTTATTCCATGTTCCGCAAATAGTGGTTTATAAAGGTAACCCGCTCAGTATTGCCATTGCACGGGCCGTTATCAAAATCCGTTTTATTTCTTTGGTGAATTTGATTATGGACCGGGAGATTGTAAAAGAACTGATTCAACAAGATTGTACGCCGGAAAAGATAAGCACAGAATTAGAACGGTTGCTGCACGATCAGCCTTACCGGAAAACGATGCTGGACAATTACTGTCTTTTGGATAAAAAAATGGGAGAAGCAGGAGCTTCCGCAAAAACCGCTGATCTGATGATTGGCTATCTTCAAAAATAACCATACCAAAAAACAGGTGGTAAAAGAAGCATCGGCAACTGCTTTATTATCAGTCTAAAACCTATATTATTTATTAAATACTTCTTTTACCTGCAAAAAATTTTATCTTTTTTTGCAGAGGCTTTTTTAACTGAAAGTTTTTAAAAAATCAACCTAAACTTAATTATTGCAATTTTATGAAGACAATTTTTACAAACTTAGTTTGTGTGCTTGGTTTTGTTCTTTTTTTGACGGCAAAACTTACTGCTCAAACCACCATTTCGGGTACTGTTTTAGATAAAAGCTCTAAAGAAAAACTGGTTGGCGTAAGTGTATCTTTAAAAGGCGGACAAGGCACTTCCACTGATGCTTCCGGTCATTTCAGCTTCAAAACAACCAAGCAAAAGCCTTTTACTTTGGTTATTTCTTACATCGGTTACCAAACTTTGGAGCAGCAAATTGCAGGCTTTTCCACAAACCTCAGCTTTGAATTAAATCAACAGGGGATTTTAGGTCAGGAAGTTGTAGTTGCCGCTTCACGTACACCCGAAAGAATTTTAGAATCTCCGGTTTCTATCGAGCGCATGAGCACTGCTGCCATCCAGCAATCTGCCGCACCTTCTTTTTATGATGCTTTGGCCAATTTAAAAGGCGTAGAATCGAGCGCACAAAGCTTAACTTTCAAATCCATCAACACACGCGGTTTCAACAGCAACGGCAACGAGCGTTTTAACCAGTTTGTGGATGGGATGGACAACCAGGCACCAGGACTGAATTTTTCTATCGGAAATATTGTTGGCCTGTCGGAACTGGACGTGGACAACGCTGAACTGCTGCCCGGCGCATCTTCTGCTTTGTATGGCGCTGGTGGAATCAATGGAACTTTGCTGATGACTTCCAAAAGTCCGTTTACCTACCAAGGTTTAAGTGTTCAGCTTAAAACAGGTTTAAATCACATAAACGATCCGCAGCAAAAAGTATCAGTATATAATGATTACAGTTTGCGTTATGCCAAAGCTTTTAACAATCGTTTTGCTTTTAAAGTTAATTTTTCTTATCTGAAAGCAAACGATTGGCAAGCCCGGAATTACAATGATTATGACCGATTGAACACCGTCACAAAAAACGGTACCCGCACTACAGACCCCAATTATGATGGTGTAAACGTTTATGGCGATGAAATCAACACCACTTTTGGCGCTACGGCTGGTTTGCTAAACGGAAAAACGGTTTCGCGTACCGGTTATAATGAAAATGCTTTGGTAGATTATGCAACTAAGTCCATCAAAACTTTAGGTGCCTTGCATTATAAATTCAATGATAATTTAGAAGCAATTGCCCAGGCAAATTATGGTATCGGTACTTCCGTTTATACCGGTTCAGACCGTTATTCTTTAAAGAACTTTACTTTAGGCCAGTACAAATTGGAACTGCGGGGCACTGATTTCTTTTTGCGCGGATATACCACGCAGGAACGCTCAGGCGATGCTTATAATGCCACAGCTTTGGGCACTTTAATCAATGAATACTGGAAATCATCAACCACTTGGTTTACACAATTTGCACAGGCTTATAATGGTGCCCGTTTAGGAAGTCCGCTCGTGTTAACTCCTGTTGGCTTAACTGGTCCGCAAAGTGATGCCGTTGCACAGCAAATTGCGCGATCTATTGCAGATAACGGCCGGCCGCAACCTGGCTCTGCAGCTTTTCAAACGTTAAAAGATCAAATTACCAGCAAAACAATTGGCCCGGGCGGTGGTGCCAAGTTCAATGATAAATCCAACTTGTATAACGCAGAAGGCATGTACAACTTTTCTAAACTGTTAAATAATGCAGTTGATATTTTAGTTGGCGCAAATTACCGGGTTTACAAGTTGCATTCGGACGGAACTTTGTTTGATGATCTGACCCGAAGTATCAACATCAGCGAAGTAGGTGCTTATACGCAAATCGAAAAGAAGTTATTGAACGATCAGTTAAAACTGACCGGCTCTATCCGTTACGATAAAAACCAGAATTTCGACGGGCAGTTTACGCCGCGTATCTCCGGTGTTTATACCGTTGTGCCAAATAATAATATCCGTGTTTCCTATCAAACCGGTTACCGTAACCCAACCACACAAAACCAGTATATAGATTTGCTGGTGAGGGCAAATACACGCATTATCGGCGGCCTGCCCGAATTGGTGGACAAGTATAACCTCAACACCAATAAAGGCTACACGCTGCAAAGCTTCCAGCAGTTTAGCGCAACCGGTAACCCTGCTGTTTTGCAACAATACACATTTACTAAGTTTAAGCCGGAAAGCGTTCAGGCCTATGAAATTGGTTATAAAGGTTTGGTAACCAGTAAACTTTTGCTCGATGCCTATTATTATTACAACCAGTATAAAAACTTTATTTCCAACCAAATCCTCATTCAAAACCCAACACCCGGAAACCCGGCAGGTTTAGCTAACTACCAGGTTTTTACAACTTATGTAAATAATCCGGCAAAGGTTAAAACGAACGGCTATGCAATAGGGGCAGATTACCAGTTGTATAAATTTAACTTGACCGGAAACGTGTCTTACAACAAGTTAACTAATTCCAGTAACGGCTTGATCAGTCAATACAACACACCGGAATACCGCTACAATTTGGGTGTCAACAGTAGTAATATTTATAAAAATATAGGTTTTAATGTTCAGTACCGTTGGCAAGACCAGTTTCTGTGGGAATCAGCTTTCGTAACCGGAACCGTACCAGCGTTTGGAACGGTAGATGCACAGGTATCTTATAAGATCACTTCTGCAAAATGCACTTTAAAGGTTGGCGGTTCTAATATCCTCAACAAGTATTATTTCACTTCTTACGGCAATCCGCAGATTGGTGCCATTTATTATGTTTCTTTATTGTTTGACCAGCTTTTGAAATAGGGGAAATGATGTTTAAAAAACGAAAGACAATGCAAATACGGAATACAAAAATCAGATTTTTACTGATACTGTTTTTATCCCTGTTTTTTCAGGTTTCTTCTGCACAAAAACCTGTAAAAACTTTTACAAACCCATTGCTGCCTTCCGGTGCTGATCCGTACAGCTTTTACAAAAACGGTTATTACTATTACACCAATACTTTGCGGGACAGTTTGGTGCTGTGGAAAACCAGGAACCTGGCCGATCTGAAAAATGCGGAACATAAAATCATATGGGTCCCGCCTGCCGGAACTTCTTATTCTAAAGAGCTTTGGGCGCCTGAGTTTCATTTTATCAAAGGAAAATGGTACGCTTATTTTGCGGCAGATGACGGCAACAATAACCATCACCGAACGTATGTTTTAGAAAATGCTTCTTCCGACCCGTTTAAAGGAAAATGGGTTTTTAAAGGGAAAGTAGCTGCAGCTTCCTCTGATAAATGGGCTATTGACAGTGATGTTTTTGAGCAAAAAGGGACTTTGTATATGATTTGGGCCGGATGGGAAGGCGATGTGAACGGCCGTCAAAATATTTACATCGCTAAAATGAAAAACCCCTGGACAATAAGCGGAAAGCGGGTGATGATCTCCAAACCAACTTTTTCATGGGAGAGAAACGGTGACCTGAACGATGCGAACAATCCATCTCATGTAGATGTAAATGAAGGGCCGCAATACCTTAAACATGGCAATAAAATATTCGTAGTTTACTCCGCAAGCGGTTGCTGGACAGATTTTTATGCTTTAGGAATGTTGACTGCTTCTGCAAAAAGCAATCTCCTTAATGCCGCCTCGTGGAAAAAATCACCGCAGCCCGTGTTCAAGCAATCCGTGGAGAATGGTGTTTATGCGCCTGGCCATAATTCTTTTTTCAAATCCCCGGATGGTACGGAAGATTGGATTTTGTATCATGCTAACTCAGAACCGGGGCAAGGCTGCGGTACAGACCGGTCACCAAGGGCACAAAAATTTACCTGGAATAGAAACGGAACGCCTGATTTCGGCTTGCCGGTAAAAGCAGGAATACCAATGGCAATCCCGTCCGAAAAGAAAATGAAAAGATAGATCAACGATCAAAAATTAAACACCATGATTTATGTGATAAAAACAGCATGAGCTTTAAAAAAACATTTTCTGTTTATCTTAGGGCCTGTTTAAATTTACACAAGATCCTTCGGTATGCTCAGGATTGATGCCAATGCTTCTTTTACCCTATAAAAACTGGTGTCTGCATCAGTTTAAATAAGCCAAAACCAAATGTCTGCCATTTTTTATAGGGTAAAAGAAGCATGGAAAACATATTGAACAAATTTTAAACAGGCTATTATTTCTGAAAGGTTTTTCCCCAGACCGTTTTTCTTTATCGGTATTTAAAAAAGGTTATACACAAAAAAACCCTGCTTGTTTTGGCAGGGTTTTTTTGTTTGAGAGAAAACTAAGATTAAGCAATCAATAGCTGGGTACTACTTAAAACATCAATGTTTTTAACAATTCCTTTAACATTGTTTTTTATTGATTTTAAATCTGACATTAATAAAATCCTTAATGTCAGTTTCTGGGGGAAAATCCCTCGCCTTTAGGCGAAGAGTTTAGTTTAATTCTTTATCAAAAGTTTTAGTTATTTTCTGGATAGAAGCATTATTGTTTTTCATAATATTTTGATGGTTAATATTTTAATCGTTTAACTTTTTGGGTTTATCGATGTGATCTTTTTCTGTTAAATTATTCTTTCTTCTTTTTGCTTCGTTTACCTGCCTGGTAAATTGTTCTTCATCCCTGTTGTCCCCGGGTTTTTCCGGGTTCAGCGGGTTTTCCCAATCTTTTTCTTCGGAACTTTTATCAGGGATACTATTTTCAGTAGTCATATTTCCGGCATTCTTGTTATTACTGTTCCTAAAACTGTGCCATAGCTTTTGCTTCAAAACAGAAAGAATGAAAATATAAGCGGTTTAAATATAAAAGCTTATAAATCAAGTTAAGAAAGAGTTTCTAATCTTGATAAAAATTAAGTTTAGCAAAAATATAAGTGGGTTCTTGCAGATAAAATGCTTGGGTTCAGTTTAGCTTCAACTGTAGTTGTACAGTTTTTCGGTAAAGGAAGTGTACTAATAATGCTGCAACCGATAATACCAGTCCAATTACGGTTACGCCATGCCAGTGCCAGGTATTCCAGGCGTGGCTGGCCAAAAAAGTACCCAAAGCACCACCCATAAAGTAGGAAACCATATAAACAGTGTTCAGCCGGTTGCGGGCTTCTGCCGAAAGTGTGAAGATCATGGTTTGGTTGAAGATATGTGTGGCTTGCACGCCCAGATCGAGTAAAATCACCCCGATAATCAAACCCGTCAGGCTTCTGCCGGAAACAAAAAACACGACGTAAGAAAACACGATCAGTAAAATAGAAAAAGTAGTAACCATATAAGGGTTACTTTTGTCGCTGATCCGCCCTATAAAAGCAGCTCCCAAAGCACCAAAAGCACCAACTAAGCCAAACAAACCTGCTTCTTCGCTGCCCATATTAAATTGTGGTTGCCGCAGCAGGAAAATAAGCGTTGTCCAGAAGGCACCGAAGCAGGCGTAACACAAAAACCCGCGGATTGCTGCCAGCCGAAGCAAGGGTTCTGTTTTGATCAGCGTGAGCAGCGAACGCATCAGTTCAGCATAATTCCCTTTGTACTGCGGTTCGATTTCCGGGAAAAGGAAATAAATTATCATCCATAAAAGAAGCATCAGTACGGCGGCAATCATAAACATCACCTGCCAGCCAAAGTGTGCGCCCACATAACCGCTGATGGTTCGTGAAAGTAATATCCCAATGAGCAAGCCGCTCATCACTACGCCTACGGTTTTTCCCCTTTCTTCGGGGTTTGAGAGATGGGCTGCCATTGGAATAATCAACTGCGGTATAATAGAAGTAAACCCAATCAGGAAGCTGGCAATCATCATGACAACAAAACTTGGTGCAAGTGCTGCAAGCAATAAGGATAAAATGATCAGGCCAAAATCTACCAGGATCAGCCTTTTGCGTTTTAGCATATCACCAAGTGGGATCAACAGCAACATGCCCATCGCGTAGCCAATTTGTGTCGGCATAGAAATATTTCCGGCGGCACCGTTACTTACATGATATGTTTGCGCAATATCGTCCAGCAAAGGCTGGCTGTAATATAAATTAGCTACAACCAAGCCTGTAGCTACCGTCATCAGCCACAAGGTTGATCTATTAAGGCCTGTGTTTGCTTTGGAAGGATTTGGGTTAGTCATAACAGACAACAACTATCCGCTTTGAAGTTTTGATAAAATCCGGATGGTAAAAGTTAATTACATGGTTACTGGTTAACTTTTAACTTTAGTCCATAAATCCTTTCCCATTACCTGCACCTGGGTAACTTTCCCCTCTTTGTCCCTGGTAAATTTAACCGACCAATCCAGTCCTGATACAATAAAATTATCTCTCGACAAATGCTTGAGCGACATTTTTTGATTATCCCACAATTGTGTTCCTATCAACTCTCCATCCTCTAATGAAATTTCCAGGTAAAACATAGTTCCATTAAAGTCCTTTTGATATTTTCCGGTATAAGCTGTAAGGCTGTCTGTTATGTTTTCATAGAAAGTTGTACTTCTTTCACTTTTGGGATCTGCCTTGCAAAATCTATTCTGTAAAAAAATAAAGAGCAGTGTTAAGGTTAAATACTTTTTCATAATTTGATATTTTAGAAGTTTATAAAATTGATATGATTAGATATTTATTGCCGGATAAAAGTTTCACCTTTTTTAACCTCGGTAAAAGTGATATGGCCCTTTAATTCTTCAGGATAGAACCAGGCATCCCGCATTTTCTTTTCAGAGAACAGTTTTAACTGATTGCCATTATGGATAGATTGGTTTTGAGAGGAATTTCCATAGCTTAACAATACTTTGGCCCTTACCCTTTTTCCAAATTCAATTATCCCCACCCATGAATCCCCTGCAGTAACAGTTGCAGTTTTTCCATGAGGCTGTGCAGAAGCCACACGAAACACGCCCAGCGCACCATCTGCGCCATTTGCCGACAGGTCAATTCCATTTCTTTTTAAGCGTAGATAGCTTCCCCAAGTAGTGGAAAGATCACCGTATGTTGTTTTTATTAGTTTCGCAACCTGTTCGAGCAGCTCTAAGGCGTTTTTTTTATCCCTTAAACCGCTTGGCGTTGTATTAGGCTTGTCCCTGTTCCAGCGCACTGCATAATTGTAATCGTTATTAGGGCCAAAAGCCATTGCCCAGGCATAAAAGAACAGCATCCCCCTGCTATTATTGTCAGCATTCCGGTCCCATTTACCTAGCGCCTGTTTAGCTTCCTGTAATATGGGTAGTGAGGTACTGCCAATGCCTGAAAGCAAATCATCCAGTACCCGGTCTGCAAGCAAAACATGAGTTGATTGTTTGTAATCTACCAAGTGTTCAAAAGTAATACTACTATCGGCTATCAACATATCAGCCGCACGTTGGGAACGTAAAGGCATTTCATCAGGGGCAATGTAAGCGGGATAATTATTTTTATCCAATTCCCTGGGAAGGGTGGCAGTCCAAGGTGGGTCATTAGTATTTTGCAGCCAACCCGATTTTGGATTTTTTAATTTGGGCAGTTCCTCATAACTCAGGTATGCCTTCCAAATATTCTTTGAAGAATCTCCTTCAATCAGATGGTTCCAATCTTCAAACCTTCCGTACGTCCGTCTTGGGACAAGTCCATTAAACAAGTAAAAGATATCGCCCTGCTTGTCCGCATAAATTACATTCCAAAAAGGAATTTGCTGCATTTTTAGAGCAGCCTCAAACTGGTTGAAGTTATTGCTATTGGCCATTTTCCACCATTCCAGCAAAGCATCAGGGCTATCCATCCCTGCCAATTTAACCGCCAGTGCTTTTTTTATGCCCATTTTTAATACCTGGCCATGAATAGAACTGTAAAATTTTACAGGTTTTGGTAAAAGGCTTCCATTTTGCTGTCTAATCCATATCGTGTCGGTACGCGTTTTAAAGGCACGTTTTTTTCCATCCAGCAAGTAACCATTAGCTTTTAAGGTCAATTCAAAACTATCAGCATTATCTAAAGTATTATTGGTATGTGTCCAACCCAGGTTTTTATTAAAACCAATCGCAATTCCGGGAAAGCCTAATATTTGCGCACCATAGACTGCGTTTCCATTTAAAGTAAGTTCGGTTTCGAAAAAGGTATATTCGCCGTTCCAGGGTAAGTGCGGGTTCTGAACCAGCATTGCGTTTCCCGAAGCTGATCTTTTAGCTGCGATAGCCATTGCATTTGATCCTACATCCTGCCAGCCAGCAATCTGGTTTAACTCCTTGCCGCCGGTAAACCTAGTCACAAAAACAAACAATGATTGCAGGTTAACATCGTCCGGCGTAATAGGTAATACCACCCGCTTATCTTTTTCAATTGCGTCGGGATGAGCTTTGGCATAGGCATTCATTCCATCGGTAAACGAACGTATGATCTGTTTTAATTCCGGGTTCTGGGTTTTTCGGTAGGATAAGGCAATGTGTGGGAAGTCAAGATTGTGTATCAGCATATCAGAGCTTTCAAATTGTAGCCCCCAGTAAGAAGCTGCCTTACCGCGCGCTGTTCCATATAATTGCAAAACCAGATTGGCATGTGCCTGCATTTCTGCCCAGCCCTGGGCAAAAAACAAATCCTTTTCACTATGGGCAGTAATATGGGGCACGCCCCATTCGTCCCAATCAATTTTCGTTGATTGCGGATAAACTAGTGTTATGTTAATTATGAATTGACGGATAAAGTTTTTTCAGTTTTATTCGGGCATCACCGTTCGTAAACTGCCAATTAATTTTACCGTTCTTATTATTCCGATTTTCTTGCCATGCCGCGAC
>JAABVA010000429.1_pt1 | contig 53877 bp, 54 predicted proteins | sample 5560331 | NCBI WGS metagenome assembly JAABVA01 (sample SAMN12812661, study PRJNA571458) | rock metagenome | isolation source: Antarctica rocks | place: Antarctica: Victoria Land, Mt New Zealand sud | collected 2016-01-07
TTCACACGGCAAACATCGCCACAGCGCGGGCACTCCGGCCGCCGAACCGCATGGCTCATAGCCTGCGCGGCGACGATCTCCCGTTGAACGCCCGCCAGCAACCGCTTCGCTTCGGCCAGGGTCAGACCCAAGTTGGCGATATCGACGAGATCATCGGGCCTTCTGATCTCCATGATGTCCGTGCATGGCCTCTCGCCCTCAGCCCCGATCTTCACCAACCTCAACATCCAAGCCACGCATCCACCCTCAGCCAGAGAACAAACGCGAAAATAACTAACTGGCCGCTGCACCCCCAAACTTGCGACAGTCCCCTCGAACTGCGCTGCCAGCATCAGCAGGGTCGCCTCGCCACCCATCCGTGCGGTGATCTGTATGCCCACCGGCAGTTCCTCGGGGGTCCAATGCAGGGGCACGCTGGCGGCCGGCAGCCCAGCGAGGTTCGCAGGCACGGTGAACGCAAAGGAGTCGATCACCCGACGCAGGACCTCCTCAGCTCCATGCACGCGCGCGTCGAAGAACCCGAGGCTGGACGGCTGGGCAGGCATTGTGGGCGTGAGCCACACGTCGAACCTTTCCAGGAACTCGCCCAGCTTTCGCGTTACCACCTGGAACTGCGTGAGATCGGCGAGGTAGTCGGTCGCCGAGCGCCGCGAACCGCGCTCGATAAGGTGTTGGTTGAACGGCTCCAGCTCGGACGCCAGCGTCGCGACCGGCACGCCCCGCTGCCGGGCCAGTGCGGTCACGGCACGGGTGACGGTCATTGGCCAGAACGTTTCCAATGCTGCGCGCAGGGTTTCCCCCGCGATTGGCGGCGCAGCCTCGACCACCTCGTGGCCTAGCGCTTCGCACAACAGCGCCGCGTCCCGCGCCGCGGCCGCGCACTCCGGGTCGACCTCCACCGCGTAGGGCGGCGTGAGCGACAAGGCGATCCGCAGCCGCTTGCCCTGGTCTTGCATCGCATCTGCGAAGGACCCGCCCGGCGCCGGCGCCACGTAGGGGTCGCCCGGCATAGCCCCATGCGTCGCGTCCAGCATCGCCGCCCTGTCCCGCACCGACCGGGTCACGACGTGCTCGGACGTGATGCCGCCGATCGACTCGCCCAGGTCCGGTCCCAGCGTGGTGCGTCCCCGGGACGGCTTGAGGCCGAACACGCCGCAGCACGACGCGGGGATGCGGATGGATCCGGCCCCGTCATTCGCGTGCGCGACCGCTACATACCCCGCGGCGACCGCGGCGGCCGATCCGCCGCTCGATCCACCCGCGCTTCGTCCTGGCATCCAGGGATTGCGCGTCGGCCCGAACAGCTCAGGTTCCGTCGTGCCCATGGAGACCATCTCAGGCACGTTCGTCTTGCCGAGCGGGATCAGCCCTGCCCGCCGATAGCGGCGCATCAGTTCGCTGTCATGGTCCACGACCGTGTCGCGCAGGATTCGGGAACTCGCGGTCGTCGCCGTGCCCCGCATGTGACACAGGAAGTCCTTCACCAGGAATGGGACACCCCGGAATGCCCCGCCCACGTCCACCTGCCGGGCCATGGCCCGCGCCTGGTCGAACAGCCGCATCGTGACGGCGTTGATCCTGGCATCCTGGCCTTCGATCCGAGCTATGGCGGCGTCCACAAGTTCGGCTGGGGAAACCTCGCCTTTGGCGACGAGGGACGCTTGGCCGAGCGCGTCGAGATCAAGCGGGTCGCTGGACATGGACTTAGCGGTCCACCCGCGCTGCAAGCGCCTCGATCTCCAGCCTCCATGCCGGATGGCCGAGCGCCTGCACCACCATCAAAGATGATGCCGGGAAGGGCGCGCGCAGCACGCGGTCGCGCACCGCCCGGATTGCGGATAGGTCGTCCTTGCTGCAGACGAAGTAGGTGAGCCTGACCAGGTCGGAAGACGACATGCCGGCGGCGGACAGGACCCGGCCCAGGTTCTCGAAGATCAGCTCCGTCTGCCGTCCCGCATCGTCAGGCACCACGCCGTCCCGGTCCGCACCGACCTGGCCTGAAATGTGCAGCACCCGCGCGCCCGGCGGAACCTCAATTGCGTGGCTGTAGCTGCCGAAAGGTCCGGCAATCTCCAGGCAATCCAAGTGCTTAAGCATGCGTGCAATCCGTCCTGGAGGCGTTGTCAGCTTGATGGTTGAGGCGACACCGAGGGCTTGCGGCTGATCAGAGCCTCACGTTGCGGACGCAACGCCGACCGCCTCGCGCCAGGTGCTGAAGGCGCGGTTGCGTGCGGCGCGGTGCTGGTCGGCGGTCAGGCAGTAGCGGCGGAACTGGATGCAGCTATGGGCGGAAAGGAAACGTTCCGCTTGACGGGCTACCTTGAGACGCTGCATCTGCCGTTCTCGTCGCCAGGTGGGCTGGTACGACACCTCGACCCGGTTGTCTAGGTAGCGGCTCTGCCGGTGCTCGACACCAGGCAGGACCTCGCGGTTGGCGGCGGCGTAGCTGCGCAGCTTGTCGGTGACGATCACGCGGGGTACGTATTGCAGGCCGCGCAGCAGCTTGCGGAAGAGCCGCTTGGCCGCCTTGGCATTGCGCCGGCTCTGGACGAGGATGTCGGGCACGACCACCAGGACGGCATCCGCGGTCGTGACGGTCTCCTCGCAGTTGCCGGCGAAGGTCACAGGCGCGGAAAGCTGCAACGCTCCCTCGGCCGTAAGTGCCACCGCGGCCGTGCCGCCGTTGCCGGTGGGGGATGACAGGACCGGCTGGTGTCCGCGGGAGGCGAGTAGCATCGCGCTGCCCACCCCCACCGGGCCCACTCCAAGTACGGCGACCCGCATGGCCTAGCCCGTGGTCATGCCGGCACCTGAACGGACCATGGGAGGGCGTTCGGCGACGTGGCTCGGGTCCCGGCGTTGGACCCCACGATGCTGGAGGCTGGTCTTGCCGACCCCGACCGGCTCTCCGGCGGAGCTGCTAGGAACGATGTCGGGTCCGAGGCAAACGCTCGGACTCTGTCGGCACGCTGATACGGCCAGCGTGCGTCGGACTGAGAGCTTGGCAAGCGGTCCATGGAAGCCCTTCGGTCTGATACCAAACGCCTTCTGCTCTGACTCAAACGTGAGTAGGTCCGGCTCGGCGGGGTGTGATGCGGTTTGCTTCCATGATGATGGGGGCGGACATGACGGTTGCGATCACGCGGACGGAGCACACGGCGGCGGACCTGCGCCGGCTGGCGGGCGGGTCGGACGATGCGGCCGTGGCCCGGCGCTTGCTGGCGCTGGCGCTGATCCTGGACGGCCACAAGCGCGCCGACGCGGCGCGGCTGGCCGGGATGGACCGACAAGCCTTGCGCGACTGGGTGCACCGCTACAACGCCGATGGCGCAACGGGCCTGGCTGACCGGCACGGCGGCGGGGTGACGCGGCGCCTGTCGGCTGAGCAGGAGGCGGCGGTCGCGGACTGGATGCGCACCGGGCCGGACTTGGCGAAGGACAAGCTCGTGCGCTGGCGGTGCGCGGACATCCAGGTGCGGCTTGCCGAGCTGTTCGGCGTCAGCCTACACGAGCGCAGCGTGGGAAAGCTGCTGCACCGGCTGCGCTTCTCCCACATCTCGACGCGGCCGCGCCATCCCAAGGCGGACGTGGCGGCGCAGGCATCTTTCAGAGCGGGTTCGCTGCTCTCATGACCGCAGCCCTGCCCAAGGCCGTGCTTGCCGCGGGCACGCCCATCGAGGTCTGGTTCCAGGACGAAGCCCGCGTGGGCCAGCAAGGGACCTTGACCTACGTCTGGGCGGAGACGGGCAGCCGGCCGCGTGCCCTGAAGGACCTGCGCTACGAGTGGGCCTACCTGTTCGGCGCCGTCTGCGCCGAACGCGGCGTAGGCGCCGCCCTGGTGCTGCCGCGCGCCAACACCCATGCCATGACGCTGCACCTGGCCGAGATCAGCCGCCATGTCACCCCCGGCGCCCATGCCCTGCTGATCTGCGACGGCGCGGGCTGGCACAAGACCGGCGGGCGCCTGCGCGTGCCAGAGAACATCAGCCTGCTGCGCCTGCCCCCCTACAGCCCGGAGTTGAACCCTGTTGAGAACATCTGGGAGTATCTCCGCGCCAACAAGCTCAGCAACAGCGTGTTCGACACCTACGACACCATCGTAGACCGCTGCTGCGCCGCCTGGACCTGGCTTATGGACACCCCGGACCGCATCCGCTCCCTCGCAACCACGCCGTGGACCAAAACGGTCAAAGCATAGGGCGTTTGGTATGAGTTCCAACTTAGTTAGCAAAGGTGTCGGCCGGGCAGCGTGAACCAGTTCCCGACAGGGTCCAGCCGCGATGTAGTTTCTTTCGGGAGGACAGCGCTGCAGGTCGCTCTGGCGGCCAGCAGTCCTGGTCCGCGCAGTTGCGGGTCAACACTCGACGGCATTGACCGCCAGGCCGCCCTCGGACGTTTCCTTGTATTTCGATAGCATGTCGCGCCCGGTGTCGCGCATGGTGCGGATTACCTGGTCCAAGCTGACGTGATGCGTCCCGTTCCCATGCAGCGCCAGGCGGGCAGCATTGATGGCCTTCACCGATGCGAGCGCGTTCCGTTCGATGCATGGTATCTGCACCAATCCGCCAATGGGGTCGCAGGTGAGGCCCAAGTTGTGCTCCAGGCCGATCTCGGCGGCGTTCTCCACCTGGGCGTTCGTGCCGCCCAGTGCCGCTGCAAGCCCCGCCGCAGCCATCGCGCAGGCTGAGCCGACCTCACCTTGGCAACCGACTTCGGCACCGGAGAGCGAGGCGTTGCGTTTGATGAGGGAGCCGACGGCTGCGGCGGCCAGGAAGAAGGTTTCGATCCCCTCCGGCGTCGATCCGGCGATGAAGCGCTCGTAGTATTGGAGCACTGCCGGGATGATGCCAGCCGCTCCATTGGTGGGGGCCGTTACTACCCGGCCTCCCGCGGCATTCTCTTCGTTCACCGCCAAGGCGAACAGGTTCACCCAATCCATGCCCTGCAGCATATCCTGCGGCAGATTGCTTCCTTCCTGAGCCCGAAGCCTGCCGTATAGGGCCGGGGCGCGTCGGCGTACCCGAAGACCGCCGGGCAACTCGCCCACCTGGCAGAGCCCGCGGGCGATGCACGCCTGCATAGCCGCCCAAATCCGTTCCACACCTCGAGAGACCTCCGCAGGAGTGCGGTGGGTCAGCTCATTGCGCCGCTGCAGCTCTGCAATCGAGATGCCGGCAGCGTTCGCCATGTCCAGCATCTCTCGTGATGTGGTGAACGGGAATGGCACGGTGTGAGCGTTCGTTCCGTCTGCGGCTTCCCCGTCATCGGTGACGACGAAGCCGCCGCCCACCGAGTAGTAGGTTTCCGAGAAGATCGCGGCGCTTCCCAAGGCAGTGAACCGCAGTGCGTTCGGATGCCTGGGCAGCATCTCGCGGACGAAGGCGATGTCGGCGGCAGGGTCAAAGGCAGCCTTGCGGCCATCTGGCAGGACGAGCGCCTTGCTCCTGGTGGCGCCCTGGATCAAGCCGGGCACCTGGTCGGGATCCACGGTGTCCGGCCGTTCGCCAAGCAGGCCAAGGACAACCGCGACGTCTGTCGCATGACCCTTTCCCGTCAAGGCAAGCGAGCCGAACAGCTCGACCCTGACCGAGGTGACAGCCATGCTACGTGGGATAGCCGAACGGAAGCGGAGGGCGGCAATCATCGGGCCGACCGTGTGGGAGCTGGATGGCCCAATTCCGATCCGGAACAGGTCGAAAAGCCCCACCCACTGAGGAGCGCCAGACGACATTGTCAGAGAATGAGCCATGAGGATCGCCGGCAAGCTAGCGCGTCCTAAGTTGGTGTAGCGAGTTTGAGGGGCTGGGCTGGCCGAACGAGCTCGTAGGCGACATGGGCGCGTCCGATGCTCGAGAGTTAGCAGCACACAGACGGGCTTGCCGGTCTGACGCCTTGATCCTGTCGGGCTTGCCAGGCACGCCCCGCCCGGCTGCCACTCCGCCTACCGCCAACCACGCCACGCTTCTCGGTGCCGGCCTGCTGCTGGTCCAGCCAAGCCCGGCACTCGCCATGTAACTAGCCGTGCCGGACCGGGTAGTATGCGACCTCACGTCCGTCCCCCTGACGAAAGGGCTTTCAGGATTTGGTGCTCCACGCTCGCATGCTCAATCCCTGCCACCCCGGCAAGCTGGTTTGCCAGCAGCCGCGCCTGGTGCGGCCGCAGCCCGGTTATCCTGAACCGGTGCTCCAGCTTTCCGGCGACTCGGGTCAGGCGCAGCGAGTCCAGGCCTCCGCCAAGCCTATTGATGGCCGATAGTACACCGATGGTGACGCTGAGCTGATCGCGGCTGACGACGGCGAGCAGGTGGGTAAACGAGCAGCCAGGGAACACCCGGTCGAGCTCGTCGTCAGCCTCGATGTCGCTACGAGATGGCGACAAGAACCATGCTCCTGTCACATGGCATTTGCTGGCGTCCACCAGGCGTGGGGCGCTCACGCTGCCGCCGACCAGTCCAGCACGACCTTGCCGGAGTTCCCGCTCTGCATGGCCTCGAAGCCACCTTGCTGGTCATGTTGATGCCAGCTAGCCACGCTGGGCTGACCGGGCCGCCTCCACCGCTCACTCCAATGTTGCATCGACGCTTTGCCCAGACCACTCAATCGGGACTGGTCATTATCGACGCCTGAAGCGCCGTGACCGTGATCTCGACGAGGAGATTGGCGGATGCGAGTTTAGCTTCCACAGTCGTGCGGGCCGGAGCCGCACCATTAGGCATCCAGCTCTCCCATTCAGCATTCATCGCGTCGAAGTCGCTGATTTCGCGTAGATAGATGGTCGCAGTGAGGATGTGTGCCCTCGACGAGCCCGCTTCCGTGAGCAATCCGTCGATGCGGGAAAGAACCTCGCGCGTCTGCCCGGCGATGTCGCTGATGTCTGTTCCAACGGCTGTCTGCCCACAGAGGTGGACCAGGCCCTGGGCTTGCACAATCTTGCTCATGCGGGTGTTCGTATGATGGCGGACGATGCTGTCTGTCACTGACCGCTCTCTCCTTTCAAGCTGCCGCGATGCATCACGTCACGTCCTGAAGCAGCGCGGCCATGGCTCCAACCGTGACCGGCTTCACCGGCGTGCGGACGCGCATGTAGCCGATCTCGTCTGGGCTGAGCCCCGCCTCGGCGGCCATGGTCTCGCAGACAGTCAAGCCACATAGTCGCCCCTGGCACGGTCCCATGCCGGCCCGGCAGAAGAACTTCGCCTGGTTCGGGCCTTGCGCGCCGCGACGCACGAGTGACCGGATCTCACCCACTCGCACCTCTTCACACCGGCAAACGATGACGTCGTCCCTGGACGGCACGCGGGATTCATCGGCTGGACGGTAAAGGGCGTCGAGGAAGCGGCGGCCCCGCAAGGCTTTTCGGACCGCACGCTGCGCCGTTGTAGCCTTTGGCAGCTCTAAGCCGGAGAGGTCGCAACCGAGTTCACGGAGAATGGCAAGGGCGACGAGGATGCCGCGGTGCTGCGCAGCCTGGCCGCCGGCGATGCCACCGGTGTCGCCGGCCACGTAGAGGCCTGGGCGGTTGGTTTCGCCGTCCGCTCCGAGTTCGGGCTCGAAGGCGAGCCGCTCCTTGTTCCAGCGATGCGGGATGCCGCTTGCCATGGTCAGGTTGACCTGGGGGACGACGCCCTGGTGCAGCAGCACCGTCTCGGTAGCCAGGGTCAGCGCTCGGCCGCCCGCGGTGCAACGGATCTCCTCGGCGCGCTCCTCCCCACAGATGGAGAGGTCACGGACGTTGCGGATGACCCGCGTCGAGGCCAGAACCTCGCGCAGGAGGCCGATTCCCTTCCAAGCGTAAGAGCCGGCGAGGAAGGCTGGAAAGTGCGGAAGTGCGGCCGTCCAGTTGCCTCGCGGGGTCGTATCGAGTAGCGCCGCGACAGGTACGCCGAGGCGGGCGTATTGCGCGGCCAGCAAGTAAAGGAGCGGTCCAGTGCCGACGAGGTGGAGCGTTCCAGAGGGCACGACGCCACTGGTTTTCAGCATCGTCTGTGCCGCGCCCACCGTCATCACGCCCGGCAGGGTCCATCCCGGGATCGGGAAAGGGCGCTCGAGGGCGCCCGTGGCGATCAGAACCGCCCGGGTAAGAACGCGGCGCGCGCGTCCCTCGATCAGAAGGCCGGTTTCAAAGCCGCCCTCCAGTCCCGGCTCGATCATGAAAACGGCCGCGTGGGCAAGCAGGTGCGCACCGGACTTTGAGAATGCGCCGGCCAGCGTTTCACCCGCTCGGTAATCGGGACCCAGCGCGGGGCTCTGCGGGAACGGTCGGAGGACCGACCGGAAGATTTGACCGCCTGGGGCCGGAGCTTCGTCCGCCACGAACACCGTCAGTCCAGCCTTCCGGGCGGTGATCGCTGCGGCCATGCCGGCGGGTCCGGCGCCGACGATTAGGAGATCGCCCGAGCGATCCGTGGTCATGCTTGGCCCTCGTCGCCGAGGCGGCGGGCACTCCCGCCCGTCTTGATCACCATTCCATCATGGACGGGCTCCAGGCATGCCTGCCGGTTGCCAACTCCGTCGATGGTCACGAGGCACTCGAAGCAGACGCCCATGCCGCAATAGGCCGCTCGCGGTGCAGCGCTCTTCATCGTGCGGCGGAAAGGCCCGACGCCGGCAAGCAGCAACGCGGTGGCCACCGTGTCGCCGGGTGCCGCCGTCGCCGGCTGCCCGTTGACGACAAGGCGGTACGACTCCGACACCTCATGCAGCCTGCGAAACATCGCTGAACCTCCGTGCGCTGAATGAAGCGAGTTCCTCGGGCCAAGTCCCGTCGGCGATGTGCGGAGCAAGGGTGGCCGCATGCACGGCCGCGAGGGTCACGCCGCTGTGGCAGGTCACGAGATAGGCGGCGGGAAGGCTTGCCGAACGGTCGTAGATCGGGTTCCCGTCCGGGCTCATGACCCGCAGGGCTCCCCAGCTCCGGACCACGCGCGCTCGGGCAAGGAGCGGGAAGGTCCGGACCGCTCGGTCAGCGATCACGCCGAGCACACGGCTATCGCTCCCGTTGTCGAAACCGACCTCCTCTTTGGAGTCGCCGATCATAACGCTGCCCTCGTCAGTCTGGCGAACCGTGCCGAGCGGGTAGTCGAGGAAGGGAGCCACCTTCTCGGTTACCATGACTTGCCCCCGCTGAGGTCGCACCGGTGCTTGCAGCCCGACCATCGGGGCAAGGCGTGCGTTGTCGAGGCCAGCGGCGAGGACGACCGTGCGCGCGCGGATCTCGCCGTGGCTCGTCCGGATTGACACGCCGAGCGGGTGCGGACCGATGGCCTCGACGGCCGTGTTCGGCTGGTAGCGGACGCCCTGCGCCGCCGCCGCCTGATGCAGGGCCCCAAACAGACGCAGCACGTTCACATGGCCATCAGCCCGGCAGTAGGTGCCGCCCACGACATCCGGCCCGATCGCCGGCAACCTGTCCAACAGGGCCGACCGGTCGAGCACCTCGAAGGCGGGCGCGGCGGGAAGCTGGTTGTGCAGCCGCGCGTGGCGCGACGCGCGCTCTTCAAGTTCGGCCCCATCGAGGCAGACGTTGAAGCCGCCGCGCTGTGAGTAGGCGACGTCGATGCCCGTCAATCCAGCGAGCTCGACGGCGAAGTCGCCCCAGAGGTCTGCGGAACGGAGCGTCCACTCCGCGTAGGCTGGCATGGTAAAACCTTTCCCCTGGACCCAGACCAGGGCGAAGTTCCCGCGGGAGGCCCGGTGCGCCACGTCGCCCTCGTCGAGGACGGTGACGCGGCGTCCGCAGCGCACCAATCCGTGCGCAAGTGCCATTCCTACCAGGCCGCCACCGACCACAACGACGTCGTGGTCGCTTCCGGGATCATGCATTGGATCGCTCATGTCTGGGTCTCTCCAACAAAGAGCCGCTCTAGCCCGTAAAGACGGTCGAGAACGATCATTACAAATACGGTTAATAGGATCAGCAGGGTCGAGACGGCGCAAATCAGCGGGTCGATCGAGTCCTGGATGTAGTTGAACATCCGCACCGGCAGTGTCACCGTCGACGGTGACGAGATGAAGACCGTCATCGTGACCTCGTCGAAGCTCTGGATGAACGACAATGCGAAACCGCTGGCGATGCCGGGCAGGACGAGGGGCAGCATCACTCGCCGCACGACCGTCCAGCGCGAGGCCGCGAGGGAGAGGGCCGCGTCCTCGATACGCCGGTCCATGCCGGTCGCGCCGGCCAGCACCATGCGCAGGGCGAAGGGGAAGACCACGACGACATGGCTGACGATCAGGCCGGTTGTGGTTCCCGACAGCCCGATCGCGGAGAAGAACCGCAAGAATGCAATGCCTAGGACCACGTGCGGGATCATCAGCGGCGCCAAGAAAAGAGCGCTGAGGGCGTCACGGCCGGGGAAGCGATGGCGGGCGATTGCGAGCGCCGCGGGCGTCGCGAAGGCGATCGCCGTGACCGAGGAGGCTGCCGCGATCAGCAGGCTGATGCGGAAGGAGTCCAGGAATTCCGGGTACTCGGCAAGGCGCCAGAACCAGCGCAGCGAGAAGCCTCGGATAGGGAGCGCAAGATAGCCTTCCGGCGTGAAAGCCACGAGGCAGACGACTAGCATCGGTGCCACGAGGAACGTCATGAAGAGCGCGTGGAAGGTGATGGCGAGCTTGCCGTTCCTCATGAGAACACCTGTTGGTAGCGGCGCTCCACGAGGCGGTTCCAGCCGACCACGATGGCGACGATGCCGCAAAGGAGCAGGACGGCGATGGCCGCACCGAGGGGCCAATTGAGGGTGTTCAGGAACTCGTCATAGGCCAGCGTCGCTGCTACTTTCAGGCGGCGCCCGCCGATGATGGCCGGCGTCGCGAACGCGCTTGCCGCGAGGGAGAACACCACGATGCTGCCGGAGAGAATGCCGGGCACCGCCTGCGGCAGCACGATGCGGAAGAAGATCGTCGCCTGCGAGGCGCCAAGGGACTCGGCGGCGCGCTCGCTGGCCGCATCCATCCGTGAGAGCGCGGCCCAGACGGACAGCACCATGAAGGGGACAAGAACGTGGACGAGGCCGATCACGACGCCGGTCTCGGTGAACATCAGCGAGACCGGGCCTGTTGTCAGGCCGGCGGACTGAAGCGCCTGCGATACCAGCCCGTTGCCGTTCAAGAGGATCGCCCAGCCTAGGGTACGCGCCACCACGGACACGAGCAGCGGGCCGATCACGACCAGGATGAACGCCGAGCGCCAGGGCTCGCGCATCCGCTTCAGGATGTAGGCCTCAGGCGTTCCGAGAAGGATGCAGGCTGCGGTCACCCAGAGCGAGATCCGCAGCGTGCGCAGGAAAATCCCGGCGTAGTAGTTGTCCCCACCAATCTCGGAGTAGTTCTGGAGGCTGTACGTGCCAACGATGCCCTGGCTCGAATCCCAAGCGTTGAAAGACAGCAGAACCGTCATCGCAAGCGGCACGGCCAGGGTGCCCAGGAACAGGAGCGCCGCAGGTGCGACGGCGCCGTAAGGGGAGGCCGGACGGGACGAACTCACAACGTAGCCTCCCCAGTGCGGATTTGCGCATGTGCGGCATCGAAGCCGAGCACGACGGCTTCACCTTCGCCGGGGACCGCCGTGCCGTCGTTCTGGCGGACCACAACCGTGCGGCCCGCGGATGTTTCGACCTGGAACAGCCAGTGGCCGCCCTGAAAGACACGAGTAAGCACCGTGCCCGGTAGTCCGCCTGCCCCGGACTGCAACAGGAGCAGCTTCTCCGGCCGAACTGTGAATTCGACCGGCCCGGCAACGGGACGCGCGACAGAGACGTGATGGCCCGCGAAACATACCTGCATCCCATGTCCCTCGCCCCGGAACACGTTGGTGGTCCCGAGAAAGGAAGCCACGAAGGGCGTCGCTGGGCGCTCGTAAACGTCGAGGGGGGTGCCGACCTGCTCGACCCGGCCAGCATTCATGACGACGATTCTGTCCGACAGCGCCAGTGCCTCCTGCTGGTCGTGCGTCACCAGGATCGTCGTGGTACCGAGTTCACGCTGGATCTGGCGCAACTCGATTTGCATTTCCTCGCGCATCTTGGCATCGAGGTTCGACAGCGGTTCGTCGAGGAGGAGAATCGAGGGGCGAATCACCAGCGCCCGCGCCAGGGCGACGCGCTGCTGCTGGCCGCCCGACATCTGGCGCGGGAAGCGTTCGCCCTTGTCTGCAAGGCCAACAAGCGCAAGGGTTTCGGTAACCCGCTTGCGCACTTCTCCCCGAGGTATTTTGCGCATCTCCAGCCCGAAGGCGACGTTTTGCGACACCGTCATATGCGGAAACAGCGCATAGCTCTGGAACACGATGCCTAGGCCGCGTCGGCTCGGGGGAAGGCGAAGCAAGTCGGCACCATCCAGCCGGATCGCGCCGCTCGTCGGCTCGACGAAGCCGGCGATCATCTGTAGCGTTGTCGTCTTGCCGCACCCGGAGGGACCGAGCAGGGAGAGGAACTCACCCTTGATGACGGTGATGTTGAGGTCTTGGACGACCTGCGCCAACCCATACGCTTTCTGCAGGCCAGTCAACACGAGATAGGACATTGATCCTCCGGCCTGGAGCGGGATGAACGGTCTTTATTGGATCTTTCGAGGCAAGCGGGCGGAAGGCGTGCGGTCAGCGCTCGATTTCGCGGGTCCAGCGCTTGTTCCAGGCGTCGCGCATCTGGTTGATCACCGTCCAGTCCGCCACGATGAGCTTGTCAGCCTTGTCCCCCACCGGCATCAATCCTGGGTGCTGGACCACCGCGTCCTTGTTGACGGGCGCGAAGCCGGCGCTGTCGGCCAGAATGGATTGAACCCCGGGCGACAGCATCATGCGCATGAAGGCCTCAGCCTTGGACGAGACGGCTTTCTTCGCCACGGTGCAGATCGCCGTCATCACCGCAGGCGCTCCTTCGCGCGGGTAGACGAAAGCAACGGGGAAGCCCGTCTCCGCGAAAGACTGGACGCGCGAGGAACCCCAGACCGCGATGACCGCCTGTCCGGTTTGGAACAGTTCCGTCATCTTGGCGGGCGACGGCTCGAAGGCGACCATGTTGGGCGCCACGTCCTTCATCGAGTCAAAGCCAGGATCGATCCGGCTCTCTCCCCCACCGTTCATCCGCGCAAGCATAACGACGGTGAGGAGCCCGTAACCATTGTTGAGCGGCGGCATCACAGCCTTGCCACGGAACTTGGGATCCTTAAGGTCATTCCAGGAAGTGGGGGCCGCCCAACCATTCTCTTGAAAGACTTTGGTGTTGTACATCAGCCCTGTCGCGGTGATGCCGAGGCCGGACGCCTTATCGCCGAAGGTGTTGGCCACGTTGTAGAACGTGGTCCTGTCTATCCCTGGCGCCGCGGCACACAGACCCAGGGAGACCGCCCGGCTCATTGGGCCGTCGTCGATCATTGCGACGTCGACTTCTTGATTGTCTCGCTGCGCTTGCAACTTGGCCAGGGTGTCCGTCGAGTTGCCGGCGACGTAGGTGACCCTGACATCGTTGGCCTTCTCGAAGGCCGGCAGGATCTTCTGGCGCATGACGGTTTCCGTCGATCCGCCGTAGCCGGCCACGACCAGGGTGGACTGCGCCATGGCGGGAGTGAGGCTTGAGCAGGCGCCCAACACGAGCCCGGCTATGATGCACATCTTGGCAGCCATTGAGTCCCCCCTTATAGATCAATCCTTCTCCCGCAACTTGCGCATCAGGGCAAATGCATAATTGACCGTCGCGCATGTGAAAATGTGATGGACGCAAGGTTGTAGGCGCGACAGATTGAGGCCTTTCATCCGGCGATGCTCACAACCTGAAGCGGGACGAAGTACGCTGATAACAGGTCTTTCGAGGCAAGCCGGCGAAGGACCCATCGTCAGCGCTCGATTTCGCGGGTCCAGCGCTTGTTCCAGGCGTCACGCAAATGGTTGATCACGTGCCAGTCCACGGCGACGAGCTTGTCGGCGTTGTCACCCACCGGCATCATTCCAGGGTGCTGGACCACTGCGTCCTTGTTGACCGGGGCGAAGCCGCCGCTGTCGGCTAGGATGGTCTGCACCTCGGGCGATAGCATCATGCGCATGAAAGCCTCGGCCTTGGGTGACACCGTCCTTTTGGCGACGGTGCAGATCGCCGTCATCACCGCTGGTGCTCCTTCGCGCGGGTAGACGAAAGCAACGGGGAAGCCCGTCTCCGCGAAAGACTGGACGCGCGAGGAACCCCAGACCGCGATGACCACCTGTCCGGTTTGGAATAGTTCCGTCATCTTGATGGGCGATGGCTCGAAGGCGACCATGTTGGGCGCCATGTCCTTCATCGCGTCAAAGCCGGGATCGATCCAGGTCTCCCCGCCACCATACATGCGCGCCAGCATGACGACCGTGAGGAGCCCGTAGCCGTTGCTGAGTGGTGGCATAACGGCCTTGCCGTGGAACTTGGGGTCCCGGAGGTCATCCCAGGACGTCGGGGCCGCCCAACCATTCTCTTGAAAGACCTTAGCGTTGTACATCAGCCCTGTGGCGACGATGCCCAGGCCGGAGGCCTTTCGCCGAAGGCGTTCGCCACATCCTGGAACTTGGTCCTGTCTATCCCCTGCACTGGCGCACACAAACCGAAGCGGGCCGCCCAGCTCATGGGGCCGTCGCCGATCATTGCGACGTCAATTTCCTGATTGCCTCGCTGCGCCTGGAGCTTGGCCAGGGTGTCCGTCAAGTTGCCAGCGACGTAGGTGACCTTGACATCGTTGGCCTTCTCGAAGGCCGGCAGGATCTTCTCGCGGATGATGGTTTCTGTCGATCCACCGTAGCCAGCCACGATCAAAGTGGACTGTGCGCTCGCGGGGGTAACACTCAACCACATGCTTAGCGCAAGGCTCGCGATGATGCCCATCCTGACCGCCATGGCATACTTCCTTAACTATTAGCAATGATTTTAGCGCTCCAATGGATCAGGACAAGTGCATAATTGACATACAAGCATACGGGAATATTATGGTGCCATGAGAGCACAGCCGCGGCAGATCGAGGCTTTCCGTGCGGTGATGCTCACCGGCGGCATGACAGCTGCCGCCGAGACGCTCTATGTCACGCAACCAGCGATCAGCCGACTGATCATGGACCTTGAAGCCGCCCTCAACCTGAAGCTTTTCCATCGGCGTGGAAACCAGATCACCCCGACGGCAGAAGCCGTCGAGCTCTTTGCTGAAGTTGAGCGCTCGTACGTTGGGCTCGAATCCATTGAGGAGCACGCGAGCGATCTTCGGGATATGAGGCGCGGCTCGCTACGCATCGCCGCCCATCCCGCGATGGCACTCGGGTTTCTACCATATTACGTCGCCTCGTTCGTGGCATCACAACCCGATCTTGCGATCGTTCTCGATGGAATACCGTCTCACCTCGTGCTCGATCGTGTGGCTGGCGGCCAGTTCGATGTCGGCTTTGTGTCGTTACCGGCAGAGCGTCCCTCGCTCAAGATCACGCCAATCCCGGCGTCTGCCGTCGTCATCCTGCGCGAGGACCATCGCTTATCTGCAAAGAAGCTGATATCAGCTGAAGATCTTGCAGACGAGAAGATCATACTCCTCGGCCGGGGAAGCTACTTCCGCCACACCGTCGAGGTAGCGCTCGGCTCCGCCGCAAGCAATCAGAGGATCGAGACCCCATTATCGGGAATTGCGTGCGCATTCGTCTCGGAGGGTCTCGGCGTCACCATCATAGATCCGTTCTCGGCAGTCAATTTTGTTGGACATGGCATTGTTGCGCGCCGGTTTGTTCCGGCAATCGACGTTGGAGCGGGCCTTGTGATGGCTCATAACCGGGAGCCGTCGCGTGTAGCGAAGAAGTTCATTGAGGGGATTGGTTTGAGTCTAGATTTGTATTTGGCCAGATTAAGCCTCTGAAAGCCCGTTTTGGAAGTCATGGTGTGGGCAGTTGCTTGCGGTTCGGATGGACGGCGCGGTGGAGCATGAGGCGGATCATGGCAAGGATGACCATGGCTCTGGACACCTCTGCAGGTGCTCGTAGTCTCGGGACAGTCGGCGCCAGCGCCCGAGCCGGCCGAGTGTGCGCTCTGCCACCCACCGGCGCGGCAGAAGGACAAAGCTCTTTGCTCCTCGCGGACGGCTGACGATGAGCAGCGCAGGGCCGAGCAGGAAGCAGGCCAGATTATACCAACGGCCATCTGCTCTGACTCAAATGTGAGTAGGAGCGGCTCGGCGGGGTGTGTCTCGGTTTGCTTCCATGATGGTGGGGGCTGGCATGACGGTTGCGATCACGCGGACGGAGCACACGGCGGCGGAGCTTCGCCGGTTGGCGGGCGGGTCGGACGACGCGGCCGTAGCCCGGCGGTTGCTGGCGCTGGCGCTAATCCTGGACGGCCACAAGCGTGAGGATGCGGCGCGGCTTGCGGGCATGAACCGGCAAGCCTTGCGCGACTGGGTTCACCGCTACAACGCCGATGGCGTGAAGGGCCTTGCCGACCGGCACGGCGGCGGGGTGGCACGGCGTTTGTCGGCTGAGCAGGAGGCGGAGGTCGCGGGCTGGATACGGACTGGGCCGGACCTGGCCCGGGACAAGGTCGTGCGCTGGCGCTGTGCGGACATCCAGGCGCGGGTCGCCGAGCTGTTCGGGGTCGCCCTGCATGAGCGCAGCATCGGCAAGCTGCTGCACCGGCTGCGCTTCTCCCACGTCTCGACGCGGCCGCGCCATCCCAAGGCGGACCCCCTGGCGCAAGCGTCTTTCAGAGCGGGTTCGCGGCTCTTATGACCGCAGCCCTGCCCGAGGCCGTCCGGGCCGCGGGCACATCCATCGAGGTCTGGTTCCAGATGCTATGGGGGCGGACACCGCCGGGGCTATGCGTTCAGACTGGCAGGCATCCGCAACCATAGAGGGGAGCCTGCACCATGCCATCCGAGAACACTGTCCACGTCGCCATTGAACTCAGCTCTTCCACCTGGCTCGCCGCTGCTCGGCTGCCTGGCGCCGAGAAGTCACGGCTGCACCGCATCGAGGGTGGCGACACGACGGGATTGCTGGCGCTGCTTTCAGACCTGGGCCAGCAGGCATCGACCAAGCTGGGCCATGCCGCTGATGTCGCGTGCTGCTTCGAGGCTGGCCGGGACGGCTTCTGGCTGCATCGTTTGCTGACGGCGCATGGCGTTGCGGCCTACGTGCTCGAACCGACCAGCATCTTGGTGAACCGGCGGGCGCGGCGGGCCAAGACCGACCGGCTCGACGCGGAGGGCATGCTGCGCGTGCTGGCGGCCTGGCTGGGCGGCGACCGGGGGGTGTGCAGCATGGTGCGCGTGCCCACGCCCGAGCAGGAGGATGCCAAGCGGCCGCATCGCGAGCGCGAGCATCTCGTCCAGGAGAGGCTGCGCATTGAGAACCGGATTGAGGCGCTGCTGTTCACGCAGGGCATTCGGAAAAGGCCGTCGCTGCGCTCGTGGGAGCGCGACATGGCCGAGTTGCGCACGGGTGATGGCAGGGCCGTGCCGCCGCTGCTGCGAGCTGAGCTTGATCGCCTGCGGCGCCGGCTCGTGCTGGCACTGGAGCTGATCCGGGACCTGGAGGCCGAGCGCGCGGCGGCGTTGGCCGCGGCGGCCGATGCAGCGGCGGCCGACAACGCGATGGCGCGGAAGATCACAGCCCTCCAGCGCATCCGCGGCATTGGCGAGAACTTCTCCGCCGTGCTCGTGCGCGAGGTGCTCTATCGCTCGTTTGCCAACCGCCGCCAACTGGCGAGCTACGTCGGCATCGCGCCCATGCCCTACCAAAGCGGCGGCATGGATCGTGACCGGAGCATCAGCCGAGCAGGCAACCCGCGGGCGCGCACGACGCTGATCCAGCTCGCCTGGCTGTGGCTGCGCTACCAGCCCGGCAGTGCGCTGGCCGCTTGGTTCCGCGAGCGCGTCGGCACGCTGCAAGGGCGCACGCGCCGGATCGCCATTGTGGCCATGGCCAGGAAGCTGCTGATTGCGCTCTGGCGCTATGTCGAAACCGGCGTGCTGCCGGAGGGCATCGAGATCAGGGCGGACGTCGTGACCACGGCGTAAGCCGACAGGATTGCCGCAGGCGGCATCACCGCTCGCGGCGATACGGGGAGCGCGACCGTCTTCTTCTATGGTGGCTGCAGAGCCGCCGCGTTTCAGGTGGGTCGCGTCTCACCGGGGCAACGCCTCGTGCATGAGGCATTATGGTGCGGGACCACGCCGTTGGCCCGACCGCATGTAAGGTGACGCAGCCGTCGCTGCGATGCAGGACCGCCCCGGACCCAACAGCCTTGCTGAACCGCGCTTTGACCCAACACGGAGCCGCGCATGTAAAAACGCCGTTGACAGCCGAACCCTCATGTAAAGATGAAGCCCGCGTGGGCCAGCAAGGGACGCTGACCTACGTGTGGGCCGAGCGCGGCAGCCGGCCGCGTGCGCCCAAGGACCTGCGCTACGAGTGGGCTTACCTGTTCGGCGCCGTGTGCGCCGAGCGCGGCGTCGGCGCCGCCCTGGTGCTGCCCCATGCCAACACGGACGCCATGACCCTGCACCTGGCCGAGGTCAGCCGCAGCGTTACAGCCGGCGCCCATGCCTTGCTGGTCTGCGACGGCGCGGGCTGGCATCAGACCGGCGGGCGCCTGCAGGTGCCAGACAACATCACCCTGCTGCACTTGCCGCCTTACAGTCCCGAGCTGAACCCGGTCGAGAACATCTGGGAGTACCTGCGCGGCAACAAGCTCAGCAACAGCGTGTTCGACACCTATGACACCATCGTGGACCGTTGCTGCGCCGCCTGGAACTGGCTCACCGAAACGCCAGATCACATCCGCTCCATCGCAGCCGCGCCGTGGACTAAAACGGTCAAAGCGTAGGGCCGCTGGTATTACTGGCATGCGGTTGTAGGCGCCGTCGGCGAACACGGCGCGTAGCCAGCAATACAGCGGCTTGATGCGTCCGAGCAGCCCGCCTGCGCCGTCTGGATCCTGGATGGAGGCGGTATGGCTGACCACGCCGAGCAGCAGCCCTTGCGTGTCCACGGCGATGTGCCGCTTGCGCCTGGGGACCTTCTTGGCAGCATCGTAGCCGCGCGGACCGCCGCTTTCCGTGGTCTTCACGATCTGGCTGTCGATCACCGCGGCCGTGGGGCTTGGCTCCTGCCCGCACCCTCGCGCAGCATAACCACGAGGTGGTGGCGCATGGACTCCCACACGCCTGCGTCCAGTAAGGCGTGGAAGTAGCCATACACCGTCGGCTATGGCAGGAACGCAGCCAGCGGGGGCAGGTACCGCCACTGGCAGCCGGTGCGCAGCACGTAGAACAGGCTGTCCAGCATGCGCCGCATGTCCGTCGCGCGCGGGCGCCCGCCGGGCTTGGCAGGCAGAATCAAAGACTGCAACAGCCGCCACTGGTCGTCCGTCAGCGCCTGGCCCGCCCCGTAGTCTTCGACCAGCGTACGGTCCTCTGGTGTCCACATCTCCCGCTCCAGACTGGACAAACCACTGGGAACGCCGCAACAGCCGTCCCGGTCATACCGTCAGACCTGGCCCACAACCCCTATCAGGACGGGCTTTTAGCTTGCTCGGAAGCAGGCTGTCCCCTCGCAAGCCACGGTCGGTGCAGCCGAACATAGAATCCCGGATCGCGTCGAGCCCGGTCTCAACGCCAGCAGACGAGCGCAGAGCGGCCTCGTTGGCCATCTGCAAGCCGGCGACCGAGAGACCAGTTTCCATGCACAAATTCATCAGGGCGCCGGAGGTCGCGTAGGGGAAGGGAACATCGACTGGTCTGGTAGCCGGGACATGCCCTTCCTCGACCACGAAGCCACCCCTGACGGAGTAGAAGACCCGGCCTGCGGGGAGAGCGCGCCATTGGCCGCAAGGGCACGACAGCGCATGCCGTTGGAGTGCAGCGGCAGAAGCGTCTCAAAGTCGAACGCGATGTCGCCGGAGGGGTCGAAAGCGACGTGCCGCCCGTCGTCGGGCCAAAGGTGCCGTGCCGCTGCGAGCCCGTCCAGCAGTCCGTCCTCCGCGTCGGGGTCGATGGTGGCAGGTGCCTGCCCCAGCATGCCAAGGCAGATTGCGGCGTCAGAACCATGGCCCTTACCCGTCCAGGCGAGGGAACCGAACAGGTCGGCCGTGACCCGGGCGACATCCGGCCCGAGAGCATCGCGGAAGCATTTCGCCGCCACCATAGGACCCAAGGTGTACGACGACGACGGCCCGATCCTGATCTTGAACAGGTCGAACGCGCTGATCACGCCGAAAGCCTCCACCCCCGGCCGGTCACGACGCCGTCCAGTCCAGCACGACCTTGCCGGACTTCCCGCTCTGCATCGCCTCGAAGCCGAGCTGGTAGTCGCGGATCGGTAGGCGGTGCGTGATGACCTTGCGCACGTCCAGGCCGCTTTGCAGCATCGCCAGCATCTTGTGCCAGGTCTCGAACATCTCGCGCCCGTAGATGCCTTTGATGGTCAGCATCCGGAACACGATCTCGCTCCAGTTGACGGCGAAGGGCTTTGCTGGAATGCCGAGCATGGCGATCTTGCCACCCATGACGAGGTTCTGGACCATTTGCTCGAAGGCGGCAGGTGCCCCGCTCATCTCGAGGCCGACGTCGAAGCCTTCCTTCATGCCCAGCCGCGCCTTGACGGAGGCAAGATCCTCCCTCGACACGTCGACGGGTACGACATCGGCCACCTCGGCCGCCAGCGCCAGGCGCGCGGCATTGACGTCCGTGATGACGACATGGCGGGCGCCCACATGACGTGCGACGGCCGCACTCATGATGCCGATCGGCCCGGCGCCGGTGATGAGCACGTCCTCGCCGACCAGGTCGAACGCCAGCGCGGTGTGGACCGCATTCCCTAGCGGGTCGAGGATGGCGCCGAGTTCGTCGTCGATGTCGTCGGGCAGCGGCACCACGTTGAATGCGGGTATCTTCACGAACTCGGCGAAGGCGCCCGGGATGTGGACGCCGATGCCCCGGGTCTGTGGATCAAGGTGGAAGCGGCCGCCGCGCGCCGCGCGGCTGTGCATGCCGATGACATGGCCTTCCCCCGATACGCGCTGCCCGCGGGCGAGGCCCCGCACGGCGGAACCGACCTCGGCGATTTCGCCGGCATATTCGTGCCCGACCACCATCGGCACCGGCACGGTTTTCCTGGCCCAGTCATCCCAGCTGTAGATGTGGATGTCGGTGCCGCAAATGCCGGTCTTGTTGACGCGGATCAGCACCTCGTCCGGGCCGATCGACGGCACGGGCTCGTCGGTCAGCCACAAACCGGGTTCGTCCTTCGCCTTTGCAAGCGCCCTCATGCCGGAATCCTTCCGCAACCAAGTCAGATGATGCCGAGCGCGCGCCCGGCATCCTTGAAGGCGTCGATGGCGAACTCGACATCGGCTTCGCTCAGCGCCGCCGACATTTGCGTGCGGATGCGGGCCTTGCCGTCCGGCACCACTGGAAAGAAAAACCCAGCGACGAAGACGCCACGCTCGTCGAGCGCCCGCGCCATCTCCTGGGACCGGCGTGCGTCGTGCAGCATGACAGGGATGATCGGCGTCGCGCCGGGCAGCAGATCGAAGCCGGCCTCGGCAAGGCCACCCCGGAACCGGGTCGTGTGGGCAGCGAGCCGGGCGCGGCGGTCATCGGCCGCTTCAGCGATGTCGATCGCCTTCAACGACCCGGCTGCGACCACGGGGGCAAGGCTATTAGAAAACAGATAGGGCCGGGCGCGCTGGCGCAACAGGTCGATGATCGGCTGGGCAGCAGCGACGAAGCCCCCCATCGCGCCGCCTAGGCTCTTGCCCAGTGTGCCGGTGACGATATCGACGCGCCTGCCCATTCCGGTTAGCGTAGGCGTGCCACGGCCCTTCTCGCCGAGGTGGCCGGTGGCATGGCAGTCATCGACCATGACGAGGGCATCATAGCGCTCGGCCAGGCTGCAGATCGATTGGAGGTCGGCAACGTGGCCGTCCATGGAGAAGACGCCGTCGGTGACGATCAGCTTGAAGCGGGCACCGTCCTGGTCCGCCTGCTTCAGCCGGTCCTCAAGCTCGTTCATGTCGCTGTTGGCGAAGCGGTAACGCATCGCTTTGCTGAGGCGCACGCCGTCGATGATCGAGGCATGGTTCAGCGCGTCCGAGATGACGGCGTCCTCAGCGCCCAGCAGGGGCTCGAAGATGCCGCCATTCGCATCGAAGCAGGCCGGAAAGAGGATGGCGTCGTCCCTGCCAAGATAGCGCGCGATCCTCTGTTCCAGATCACGATGCAAGGTCTGGGTGCCGCAGATGAAGCGCACCGAGGCCATGCCGAAACCAAACTCGTCGAGGGCCGTCTTCGCGGCTGCGATGATCTCGGGATGGTCCGCGAGGCCGAGGTAGTTGTTGGCGCAGAGATTGATGACCCGGCGCTTCCCATCGCCCGAGACAACCTCGATCCGTCCTCCCTGCGCGCCGGCGATCAACCGTTCGCGCTTGTAAAGGCCATCGCCCTCGATGCGGGCGAGCACGCCGCTGAGGTGGTCCAGGAAATCTATCGCCACAGCCTCTCCCGATTCCGCTATAGTGAATATTCCACTATAACGGAAGACAGTCAAGCAAGATAGCGGAACCGCCTCAGCCGTAGAGGACGACCATCAGGCCCTTGGCCGGCTCTGGCGCCGTGTTGGCGATGCGGTGCGGCACGTCGGCCGGGTAGCGTGCTGTCTCGCCAGCCGCGAGCGTACGGGTCGAACTGCCGCTCGTGACCTCAAAGCCAGGGGTGAATGCGGTGAAGCTCTCAGACGTTCCCGGCGCATGAGGAGCGCTATCGAGAACCCCAGATGGAGCAATCTCGACGCCGTACCACTCGACTTGGCCGGCAAGGCGCGGAGGGCTCAGGATGCGCAGCCGGCACGAACCGTCGGCGCTGCTGATCTCGGGCGTGTGCGCGGCGGTGACAAGCTCGATCGTGTCATCATTCATCGGAATGACTTCTCCGTCGAGCAGGTCGGCGAAGCCTATTTTCAGCGCACGCGTGAGGCTCCACAGGACCGCAAAGGTCGGGTTGGCCTGGCCACGTTCGATCTGAGACAGCATCGACTTGGACACCCCGGACATGGCGGCGAGCTGCTCAAGCGTCAGGCGGCGGCCCTTTCGCTCGCGCTGGATCACCGGGCCGATCAGCGGGGCCTTGATCTCCTCCACTTTGACTGACATGCGCTCCTGTGTTCCGAAAGTCGAAGAACGGGCCAAACGCCATCCGCGCCAGGGATGGAGCCGTTCACAACGGCCAAGGCCTTTCCTGTATCATGGTAACCACACCCTTGACCGCGCAAGTGCCTTCGGTGGCATGTCAGCACCAGGCCGGCCGAGCATCACTGCCGGGCCGGTTCCTGGAACAGCTGCCGCCTCACGTCTCGTTCGCTCGCCGCGTCATCAGCGCCGCGACGGCGTCGGCGGTGGCGGCCGACAAGGTCCAGCCCAGATGCCCGTGCCCGGTGTTGTAGAACACCCGTGGGTTCCGGCCCTGCATCACCCGCGGCATCATGTCCGGCATCATCGGCCGCAGCCCGGCCCACGGCACCGCCTGCCGGGTGCTCATGCCCGGGAAGTGCTCGCGGCACCACGTCACCAGAGGTGCGATCCGTTCCGCGCGTATGTCCTTGTTGGCACCGTTGAACTCCGCCGTGCCCGCCACCCGCAGCCGGTCCTGGCCCAGGCGGCTGGTCACGATCTTCGCTTTGTCGTCCAGCAGGCTGACCCAAGGTGCCGCTGCCTGATCCGCCGGCTCCGGCAGGCTGACCGTGATCGAGTAGCCCTTCACCGGATACACGTTCACCCGGTCGCCCATGCTGTGCGCCAAATCCCGGGACAGGATGCCACTGCACACCACCGCCTTGTCGAAGCGCGTCACCTCGTCCGGCGCCTTGGTCCCGTCCGCCCGCGGCTCGGTCGAGTGGTGGTGGACCGTCACTGCGTCGTCACCGGGCTGAACAGAGGAGACGTGGGTGGACATCCGCATCACGACGCCCAGCCGCTCGCACGCCGCCGCCAGGCCCACGGTGAACTTGTGTATGTCCCCAGTGAAGTCGGACGGGGTGTACCAGCCGCCATACAGCTCACCGTGCAGCGCCGGCTCTATGCTCCGCATCTCGTCAGGCGTCACGGCCCGGCGCTCCAGCCCGCCCTTGGCCAGCAGCGCCGTCACCTCGGCCGCGCCGTTGAAGTCCTCCTTGGTCTTGTAGAAGTGCAGGATGCCCCGCTCCTCGCAGTCGAAGTCTATGCCGGCCTCCTCCGCCATGCGCTGCAGGTGGCCGCGCGCCTCGATGGCCAGGCGCACGGTCGTGACCGTGTTCTCCTCGTGGTGCGGGATGGCGGCGATGAACTCCGCCATCCAGGACAGCTTGTGCCAGGACGGCTTGGGGTTCACGAGCAAGGGGGCGCCGGGCTTGAACATCCACTTCAGGCCCTTGAACACCGTGGCCCAGGAGTTCCAGACCTCGGCGTTGCTGGCCGAGAGCTGCCCGCCGTTGGCGAATGATGTTTCCATCGCCGCATACGGGTGCGCGTCGAAGAGCGTGACCCGGCACCCACGCTTGGCCAGGTTGTAGGCCGTGGTGACGCCAGTGATCCCGGCGCCGATCACCGCGATGCTAGGTTCGGAAGGATTTGGCTTTTGAATGTAAGACACAGGTGCTCCATCCCGCATGATGCGGGTCTGGCCCCCTCTGTCATTGGCCTGAGAGCATCACCGACACCCACGGACTGGGCGGCAGCTTATACCAAGTGCCTCTGACTCTGACCTGTTGCATCAGGCTGTCATTGCGAGCCGCCCCTTTGCGGCGCGGCAATCCAGGGGCCGCCAGGGCCGCGCCTATGGTTCCTGGGTCGCCACGTCGCTGCGCTCCTCGCGATGACAGGTCAGAGTCAAAGGCGGTTGGTATTACACCATCGGCGGGGGCGGCGTGCCCCACTTTTCAGAGTCCAATCCGTGCAGCGGTCCGGGGTGCCTGAGAGTTTCCGGGGCGGTTGCTCCGTCGGCGCCGCCCCAAAGCGTAGGGCGATCTCTTCCGCTGTCATTGTAAGCTCGGCCAGGCAGTTCGACCTGTCAAGGATGAGTGTCATATTACTCAGGGCAATCGAGTGAACGGATAGGGGGTTTCTGGTTGACATTGTTCAGGGTTGGAGGGCGCTCCACGCTGGGGATGCTTGATGTCCGACCCGATCCACCCCGCATTCCTGTCACAGTTTGCCGCGCTACGCGACCCGCGCCAGACGGCCAAGGTTGTGGGTCAGCAGCGGGTTTCGGCGCTGATCAGCACCGCACTGCGTTGAAAAGCCAGAGTTCCTCTGGGTCCCATACCCGCGCTGGTTTACACCGGCACCATGAAAACCGATGCCCGACGTCAGGAACTCCTGGCATAGGCCCACCTCGGGGCATGACGGGGTCCCTGGCACCGCGGTCCCGCTTCAGCAGCTTGCAAAGTAGGCGCTTGGCGGCCCGCGTGTCGCGCCGGCTCTGCACCAGGATGTCCAGCACCATCCAGGTCTGGTCGGCCGCACGCCACAGCCAGTGCTTCACGCCCGCGATCGTCAGCACGACCTCGTCCAGGTGCCACTTGTCGCCCGCAGCCGGCAGCCGACGCCGGACTTGGTTGGCAAATACCAGGCCGAACTTCAGCGCCCACTGGCGGACGGTCTCGTGGCTGACGATGATGCCGCGTGCAGCCAGCAACTCGTCCACCATGCGCAAGCTGAGCGGGAAGCGGAGGTAGAGCCAGACGGCGTGGCTGATGATCTCGGCCGGAAACCGGTAGCCGGCGGAGCTCGGGCAGGCAGGTGTCGTCATCCAGCCCGCCTACCTCAGATCAGCCGCATCTCGCAACGTGGAAAGCAGCCAAGTTGACGGTGCCCCGGTCGTTGTCGCTATGGAAACAGACCGCGAAGCCGTTTTCCTGCTCGAATCTTCTCCACGCCGATCGCCATCGCAGCCGTGCGATGGGACACGTTGCGCGCGGTTGCCCGGGTGTGGATCTGGACGAAGGCGCCTCCAAGCACGCGCTCCAGCCGTTCGTTCACCTCCGCCTCCGTCCAGAACAGGCGCTGCAGGTCCTGCACCCACTCGAAGTAGCTGACGATCACGCCGCCCGAGTTGCACAGGATGTCGGGGATCACGAACACCTCGCCGCGGCGCTGGTCCAGCGCTTCGTCCGCATCGGGGGTGGTCGGGCCGTTGGCGCCTTCGGCCAGGATGCGGCAGCGGAGGCGTGGCGCGTTGGCGGCCGTGACCACCCGCTCCATCGCGGCCGGCACCAGCACGTCGCACGGCTGCTCCAGCATGTCACCCGGGTCGATCGTGGCCTGGTTAGAGAAGCCGGCCAGCACGCCGTGCTCAGCGACGTGCCGCTCGATGGCGTCCAGCGGCAGGCCGGCAGGGTCATGGTAGGCTGCCGTGTGGTCGCTGACGCCGGTAATGACCATGCCATGACACCGCGCCAGCGTGTAGGCCGAGACGCTGCCCACGTTGCCGAAGCCCTGCACGATGGCGCGTGCGCCCACAGCCGGCAACCCGATCGTCTCGCAGGCGCGGCCCACCAGGTAGGCGACGCCTCGCCCTGTCGCCTCCCGCCGTCCCAGCGTCCCGCCGAGCGCCACGGGCTTGCCCGTGACGATCTCGCTGACCGCGTGGCCTTCGTGCATGGAGTAGGTGTCCATGAACCAGGCCATGACCTGCTCGTTCGTGCCCATGTCCGGCGCCATCACGTCGATCTGCGGGCCGACGAACGGGATCATCTCCTGCATGTAGCGGCGCGACACCGCTTCCAGCTCGCGGCGGGACAGGGCAGGCGGGTCGCATGCGACGCCGCCCTTCGCCCCGCCATAAGGCAGGCCGGCGAGAGCGCACTTCCAGCTCATCCAGATTGCCAGCGCTGCCACCTCGCCCACGTCGAGACCGGCCGAGAAGCGCGTGCCGCCCTTGGTCGGCCCGAGCGTCAGGTGGTGCTGCACCCGGTAGCCCTGGAACACCTCGGTCCTACCGTCGTCCATGTTGACGGGGATAGACACGGTGATGGCGCGCTTGGGATACAGCAGGCGAGCGCGCTCGTTCTGCGGAATATCCAGGTGATCGGCGATAATGCCGAACTGGGTGCGGGCCATCTCGAAAACAGGGCCAGTGTAGATGCTCATGTTAGTTCATTTCCTGCTCGCTGCGAATGTCTGGTACTGACCAACCGCTCCGGATTTCGAATACTGGCCGGTTGGCATGGCGAACCTCCGCTAGATAAGCTTTGGATCAGTTCCGCAGTCTTTCGCAGGCCATCGCTACTCTCCCGATTGCTTCCCCGAGTTGCTCCTCGGAGGTTGCATACGAAACGCGGAAGAATGACGAGAGCCCAAACGCTGCGCCCGGGACGACCGCGACCTGTGCGTCGTCCAGCAAGTAGTTGCAAAGATCTGTGTCGCTGGCGATGGTTCGCCCGTCAGGAGCTTTCCGTCCAAGCAGGCCGAAGCAGCTGGGATATGCGTAGAACGCCCCTTCCGGCAGCCGGCACGAAATCCCGTCGATCTTACTCAAGAGATCCACCAACATGTCTCGGCGACGCTGGAACGTCTGTCGCCGCTTCATGAGAAAGTCTTGGGGACCTTGGAGCGCTGCAACCGCCGCGGCCTGGCTGATGGAGGAAGGGCAGGAGGTCGACTGGCTCTGCACCACGGCCATGGCCCGGATCAGCGGCGCCGGCCCGGCCGCGTAGCCGAGGCGCCAGCCGGTCATGGCATAGGCCTTGCTGACGCCGTTCACGGTGAGCGTGCGCGCGCGCAGCCGCGGTTCCAGCGCCACCGGGGTTTCGAAGCGAAAGCCGTCGTAGATGATCTGCTCGTAGATATCGTCTGCCATCAGCCAGACCCGTGGATGCGCCAGCAGCACGTCGAGAAGCGGGCGATACTCGGCCGCGCCATAAGCGGCGCCGGACGGGTTGGAAGGTGAGTTCAGCATCAGCCAGCGCGTGCGCGGCGTGATCGCCTTCGCGAGCCTGGCGGCATCAAGCCTGAAACCAGCTGCCGCGTCGCAGGGCACGAGCACCGGCACGCCGCCGGCGATGCGCACGATATCGGAGTAGGTGGTCCAGTATGGGGTCGGGATGATGACCTCATCGCCCTCGTCGAGCGAGGCCATCATGGCGTTGTAGATGATTTGCTTGGCCCCAGCAGCGGCGGTGATCTCGTCCAGCTCAAAATCGAGCCCGTTGTCGCGCAGGAACTTGGTGCGGATCGCCTGCTTGAGTTCGGGCGATCCGTCCAGGGCGGTGTACTTCGTCCCGCCGGCCGCCATCGCCGCGGCGGCAGCCTGCTTGACGTGCTCGGGCGTGTCGAAATCCGGTTCGCCGGTTCCCAGCGAGATCACCGGCAGGCCGGCGCGCCTGAGGGTTGCCGCACGCGCGGTGATCTGCAGGATTGCCGACACGCCGATGTTGGCGATCCGGCGTGCCGGCATGAAGTCGGCCTGCTGGTGCGATGCGTCGCCCATGGCGTCAGCCGACCTCGAACACCACGCCCTGCGCCAGCGGCACGGAGCGGGAGTAGTTGATCGTGTTGGTGGCACGACGCATGTAGCCCTTCCAGGCGTCCGAGCCGCTCTCGCGCCCGCCGCCGGTTTCTTTCTCGCCGCCGAAGGCGCCGCCGATCTCGGCACCCGAGGTGCCGATGTTGACGTTGGCGATGCCGCAATCCGAGCCGGTGGCGGAGAGGAAGGTCTCCATCTCACGCAGATCGAGGGTGAAGATGCTGGAGGACAGCCCGGCGCCGACCGCGTTGTGCCGGGCGATGGCGTCGTCGAAGTCGCTGTAGCGCATCACGTACAGGATCGGGGCGAAGGTTTCCTCCAGCACCGGCCCGGTCTGGGCTGGCATTTCGACCAGGGCAGGCCGCACGTAGAAGGCGGCCTCGCCGCCGACTGCAACCCGGCCACCGCCGAGGATGGTGCCACCCTGCGTGCTGGCAGCCGCCAGCGCCTGCTGCATGCCCTCATAGGCGGCACGATCGATGAGCGGGCCGACCAGCGCATCGGTCTCGAGCGGATTGCCGATGGAAACCGAGCCGTAGGCCGCCTTCAACCGCGGCAACAGCGCGTCGTAGACGCTGTCATGCACGAACAAGCGGCGCAGCGTGGTGCAGCGCTGGCCGGCGGTCCCGATGGCACCGAAGGCGATGGCGCGCAGTGCCATGTCGAGATCGGCGGAAGGGCAGACGATGCCGGCGTTGTTGCCACCGAGTTCGAGGATGCTGCGCCCGAAGCGGGCGGCGACGCGCGGACCGACGATGCGGCCCATGCGCGTGGACCCCGTCGCCGAGACCAGCGCCACGTGCTTGTGCTCGACCATCGCGCTGCCGATCTCGCCGGCGCCGATCAGCACATGGCTCAGCCCAGCGGGCGCATCGCCAAAACGGATCAGCGCGCGGGCCAGGATCGCCTGGCAGGCAAGTGCGGTAAGCGGCGTCTTTTCGGACGGCTTCCACACCACCGGATCGCCACAGACCAGAGCGAGTGCCGCATTCCAGGCCCAGACCGCGACCGGGAAGTTGAACGCGGTGATGATCCCGGCCACGCCAAGCGGGTGCCAGGTTTCCATCATCCGATGTCCGGGGCGCTCGGTTGCGATGGTCAGGCCGTAGAGCTGGCGGGAGAGGCCTACGGCTAAGTCGCAGATGTCGATCATCTCCTGCACCTCCCCGGCTCCCTCCGAGCGGCTCTTGCCGGCCTCGATGGAAACCAGCAGGCCGAGATCGGTCTTGGCCGCACGCAGCTCCTCACCGAGCAGGCGGACCAGTTCGCCGCGTCGTGGCGCCGGCACCAGGCGCCAAGCGAGGAACGCTTGCTGCGCCGCATTGATGGCCGCAGCGGCGCTTTCAGTGGTGTCGCTGCGGACGCTGGCGACCTGCTCGCCCGTGAGCGGGCTGAAACTCGGCCTATCGCCGCTGCGCCAGAGCGCGGAATCGACGCCGAAGCTGGTGAGAATGCGGCCGGTCTCAGCAGAAAAATCAATGGTCATGCGCCGAGTCCTCGTGGGTTCAGCTAGCGCGCGGCACGCAGGGCGGCGAAGCAATGGGCAAGCGAACGCCTCTCGATCTCGGCGTACTGCGCGAACTCGTCGAGCACTGGTGCGCCGAGATCGGCCTCGAAGCGGGTGCGGTTCGGACTGGCGGTGAAATCCTGCGCCGCTGCGTCGCCGAGATTGGATTGGAAGATGCCGGCAGCGCTGACGGGCAGGAAATCCTCGTAGGTGATGGGATCGCAGCGCAGCACGCCGGCTGCCAGCACAGCTTCGACATCGCCGGTCACGAGGCCGTCAGGCGGGTGGCCGGTCAGCGACCAGCGGAAATAGCCCAGCCCCGCTCGGCGCAGGCTCTGCCAGTCGTCAGGGAAGTCGGCAAAGGCATCGGCCAGCGCCTGCCGGTAGCCGTCGGCGTTCGAACCATCCGCAGCGGGCGGGCACGCTGCGCGGGCGGTGCCGAGCAGGCGGTCATACAGGGCGCGGCCACGAGGGGTCAGGGCGATGCCGCGCTGCTCGATCTCGCCGAAGCGGGCGGTGTGCGAACCGCCCTGCCAGACATCGCCGTCCCGGAACGACACCGCCTCTTCCAGCGCCTTGAACGAGGTCTGGCGCAGCAGGACCGGGCAGGCGCGGCGCGGCGGGCCCTCGACCACGGCCTTGGGGGTGATGCCCACGTCCGGCATCCGCGCCTGCACCGCGTCGATGTCGAGCGTCCGCGGGGTCAGGTGGTTGATGTGGGGGCCACGGAAGGAGACGACGTCGGCCACCAGTCGGTGCGCGTCGTGCAGGCGGCGATACAGGCGAGCCGAGACGTTGGCGGTGCTGTGCCAGCGGAACGTCCCCAGCGCCTCAGCGACGAAACGGGCTGCATCAGCATGATCGAGGCCGCCGTCGCGCTCGCATTGCCTAATCAGCGCGAGGAGGCTGGGGCTGAAGATGCTACGGGACGCGAGGGTCTCGGCGGCTTCATGGCGCAGGGCTGCGTCGGCGATCAGGTCGAGGCGCAGCAGTGAGGTGAAGATTCGAAACGGGCTTCGCGCCAGGGCATCCGCTTCGACGGGGCGGAAGCAGGTGGAATGCACGGGAACGCCGGCCTCGGAAAGGTCGTAATAGCCGACCGGGGCCATGCCCATGACAACGAACAGCCGGCCCATGGTGCGCAGTTCCTCGGCGGTGCCGAGGCGGATGGCGCCGTGGCGTTCCTCAGACAGGCGGGTGAGGCCGTCGTTGGCGTCCAGCTGGTACTGCAGGTTTGCATCTTTCCGCAGGACCTCGGCGTTCACCATGACGACCAGATCCATCAGCTTGCCGTAGGCAGGCACCTCGCCACGATACATTGCCGACATCGCGGTGGAGAAGGATGCGCGGATTTCATCCGTGGATGCAAACGCTTGCCTGGTGACGTCGTTCATCGATAGCTCCGTGCCACAAGGCTTGCGCCCATAACAGTGGGCGCTCATAACGCGGTTTCGGCATGCGCGTTGGTGCTCGTGCCGGCTAAGGTGATGCGCAACGCGCATGAAGTTGAGCCGCAACCTCATCCCCGACAGCGCCACGCTGCAGGCTTTCGAGGCGGCGGCGCGCTATGGCAGCTTCACCCAGGCGGCCACCGAGTTGAACCTGAGCCAGAGTGCGGTGAGCTGCCAGGTAAAGGACCTTGAGACCCGGCTCGGCCTCGTGCTGTTCGAACGCGTGCGCCAGCGCGTCGTGCTGTCGGAGAATGGGCGCTGGCTGCTGCCGGAAGTGCAGCGCCTGCTTGGCCAGGTCGAGGACATGACCCTGCGGGCCATCGGCGCGCGCAACATCGCCGGCGTGCTGTCGATCGCGACCTTGCCAACCTTCGGCAGCCGCTGGCTGGTGCCGCGCCTGCCTGGCTTTCTGGCCGAGCACCCGGATGCCCAGGTGAACGTGGCGGCAAGGGCGGCGCCGTTTGACTTCGCGGAAGGGAATTTCGACCTCGCCATCCATTACGGCCAACCAATCTGGCCACGCGCGAGCTGCCACTATCTCTGTAGCGAGGAGTTGCTGCCGGTGGCCACGCGGGCTTTCGCCGCACGGTTTCGCGCCGCGCTGGAGCACGGCCCCGATGAGGGGCTGGCGCGGGTATCGCTTCTGCACCTGGATAGCCGACCGAAGCTCTGGGCGCAGTGGCTCTTCCACAAGGGCGAAGATCCGGCTCCAGCCTATCGCGGCCATCGGTTCGACCAATTCTCCCTGATCATCGAGGCAGCGTCCGCCGGCATCGGGGCAGCGCTGCTGCCGCGTTATCTGATCGAGCAGGAGCTGGAAACCGGCCGGCTGGTGGTGCTGCACGAGCGGTCCCTGGTGGTCGATCTGGCTTATTATGTCGTGCTCCCGGACGGCAAGAGCACCAATCCCCTGTGCCAGGCGTTCCAGGCCTGGATCGGACGTCAGGTGTCAAAGCCTGCGACCTGAGCGTCCCCGTTCGTCAGGACGAGGCGTGCCGTTTTATTCGCTACCCTGGCTTGTCCGCATTCAGCGGCCGCCAGGACGCACGGCGAGCTCGCACTCTTGCACGACGGACGTGGAACGCCCCGGTCGTGGTGCGACATCGGCTTCGGCCTGACACCGAGGCGCGGTCGACAGCTTGCGCCACACCCGCCAACCCAACCAGCACGCTCCGGTCGACGAGGCGGTTGGCGCCCGCTACATCGCCGCTGGCGGTCCGACCGCCCCCTCGGAGAAGCGCGTGAAGCGCACTGGGCGCGGGTCCACGATCGGCGGGTCGCCCGCGATCAGATCGGCTGCCAGCCGCCCAGCTGCGGGACCTATGCCGAAACCATGGCCGCTGAAGCCGGACGCGACGAAGAAGCCCGGCAACTTCGGCACTGGCCCGATCGCGGCGACCGCGTCGGGTGTGGAGTCGATCCACCCTCCCCACCTCTGCGCGACGCCGATGCCTTTCAACGCCGGGAAGCCTTTGGCCAGAGAGTCGAGCGCGGCCCGGATGGTGGGGTCATCGGCTGCCGGACTCAGGACGCGGGTTTTCTCGAAGGGCGAAACGGTGTCCAGCGACCAGCGTGCCACCGCCTCCGGCCCGCTCACGAAGGAGCGGCCGATCCCGAACGAAATCGAACTCGACCAGCGCTCGCGCAGGGTTGGCAGGAAATCCCGGGCATAGCGCACGCCCTGTGGCGTAATCTCGACTCGGCCGCGGTTGCGGATCGCGACGCTGTAGCCCCCGTCCAGCCGCCGCCGAAGGGAGAATCCGGTGGTCGACAACCCGCCCTCGATCACCGCCGGCCCCGGCAGCGTGGCGAAGGCGGTCGAACGCACGCCGGATTGTGGAAAAGCAACGCCGTGCCAACGGCAGAACAGCGAGGTCCACGCACCGGCGGCGCACAGCACGCTTGAGGTGCGAATCCGCCCTTTCTCGGTCACGACCGCGCTGACCACACCGCCTTGCGTCTCCATGCCACGCGCGGCGCAGTCCTGATGGATGGTGGCACCGAGCCGGCGCGCCGCCTCGGCCAGGGCCGAACTCGCCATCGTCGGTTCGGCGTGGCCGTCGGTCGGGGAGCGCACGCCGCCAATCCAGCGCCCCGCGCTTCCCGGAACCATGGCGCCGGCCTCCGCCGCGGACAGCATGTGGCTATGCACCTGGTAGCCATGGGCCATGTTGACCCACTTCTCCCAGCCGGCCAGCTCCTCGGGCTTATCGGTCAGGTAGATCAGGCCGTCGCGGCGGAAGCCGAGGTCGGCGCCGATCTCCTCGGCGAGGCCGCCCCAGCTCTCCAATGCCCATCTCGCCAGCGGCAACTCCCGCTCGTCACGGTTCTGCTGGCGAACCCAGCCCCAGTTGCGGCCCGACTGCTCGGCGCCGATCCGCCCCTTCTCGACCAGCGCGACGCGGTGGCCTTTCTTGGCCAGGTAATAAGCCGCCGCGACGCCGACGATGCCGCCGCCGATGACTACAACATCCGCTTCCGTCGGCAGCTGCGGGTCGCTGAGCACCGGCACCAAGGGAAAGGGTATGTCCCGCGTCGCATCGATCATCGCGCTCACCGCTCGGTCCGTCCCAGCAAAACGACGTTGGCCGCGATCGCGGCCAGATGGGCGCGGATGTCCGCCATGTTTGTCCGGCAAGCGGACACCAGCACCTCCCTGCGAAGGAGGCCGCGGCTCACCTCGACACGGGCGTTCGGGCGACGGGCATAGGGCTGGCGGCGCGAGCGGACGTCGCACGGATGTCTTGTCCCACCGCGACGGCTCTCCAAGAGCGCCGGGGCGGTCTGGCCGGTCGGGTCGGGTCCGGGGAAATCACCCGGTATCACGTTCATCAGCATCGTCGGTCCTTCATCTAAATCGGGCGATTGTCTCGTGCGGCGGTGGAGGCTGGCATCATGATCGCGGGACGGTGGACTGGACTCGATCATCGTCCCTCGGTCCTGCCGTGATCCGGATGTCATGCTCACCCGAACCGCCCGAGGCCGTAGCGCGGATCACCAGCGGGATCATTGACCCGCATGAGCCGCGCGAGCAGCCGGCCGCTCGGCGGGCCCGCCGTCATGCCGAAGTGGCCGTGGCCCGTGCAGAGGAACAGCCCCGGCCGGCGCGCCACCGGGCCGATCACCGGCACCGAGTCCGGCGTGCTGGGGCGGCTGCCCATCCACAACCGCGCCGGGCCATGTTGCAGGCCAGGGAACAACGCCTGGGCATGGGTCAGCAGCTTCTGCGCCCGCCGCTCATCTAGAGGATCGTCCGGTCGGGCGATCTCGACCGTGCCGGCGCAACGCAGCCCCTCCTCCATCGGCGTCACCGCGAAGCCCCGGATCCTAATCGAGATCGGCATCGGCAGCGTCACTGACGGGTCGGGCAAGGAGACGTGATATCCACGCTCGGCCTGCACCGGCAGGCGCAGGCCGAGAGCCTTGAGCATCCCGGTCGACCAAACGTCTGCCGAGACCAGCACCGCATCCGCTCGGTGGTTCGCGGTGTTGGCCATCACCAGCCAGCCGCCTCCTTCAGTCGGGATCAGCTTCATGACCCGCTGCGCCAGCACCGTGCCGCCTTCGATCTGCAGTACCTCGCCGAGCGCAGCCACGGCTTTCGCTGGACTGATCACGTGGCCGTTGTCGGGCATCATCAGTCCGCGCGTGACGCTCGGGGACAGGCCAGGGAAGAGGTCACGCATCTCGGCGCCGTCCAGCACCCGCGTGCGGGTTCCAAAACGCTCGCGCAGCGCGCTGGCCAGATCGGCCTTGGCCGGTGCTCCGCCCTCCCAGGCATGCATCTGGCCTTGGCGGCGGAACAGGGCCTCGATGCGCACAGGACCGAGCAGTTCCGTCCAGCACTCGAAGCTGTCTCGATGCAGATCGTGCAGCGTCTGGGCGATTTGCCTCACCCGTGTCTCGCGGCTGGCGGCAATCCAGCGCAGCAGCCACGGCAGCGCTTGTGGGGCCGCGCGCGGTCGGATCGCCAGCGGCCCCAGCGGGTCCAGCAGCCAGCGCGGCACCTGACGGAGCACGCCCGGCAGCGCCTGGGGCAGATGCGCGCTGGGGCTGATCAAGCCGGCATTCCCGAAGGAGGCGCCGCCTGCCGGCGGCAGCGGGTCGAGGACAGTCACCTGATGGCCGTCGCGCCGCAGGTACACGGCGCTGCTGAGCCCGGCGACCCCGGCGCCAACGACGACGACGCGCATGCGCTACCGTTCGATGGCGCGCGGCAGAGCGCCGACGCGTTCGGTGACCAGAGTCTCCGCCGCGCCGCCCGCGATCAGCAACCCCTCCGCCACCGCGACTTGCAGGTTGGCGCCGGTCAGGATGCCCATAGCCTGGTCCCTGCCCACCTAGTCGCGAACTCCGCCGGCACCGGGAGCGGCGCGGCCAGCAGCACGAGCAGCGGGGTGATGTCGCCTGCCCGCATGGTCTCGATCGCCGACCATAGCTGGGCAATCCTGGCTTCGCTCATCAGCCCCGTGCAGACGATGCGCTGCTTGGCCCGGAGCGCCGCCCAATCCATGGGATTGCCGGGTTCACCCCAAGGCAGCAGCACCTCGCGCACTCGCGTCCGGCCACGTGCAGAGAGCGTGATGCGGCAGGAGGCGGCCCCGGGGAACATGGCCTCGAAGCGCGGGTCGACGCGCATCGCGACGCGCGCCGCGACCGCCGTCGCGCGCGCGTCGTGCAGGCAGTCGGGCCGCATGGGTTGCAGCGCGCCGACCCCGCGCACCGCGAGCAGCCCGAGCACGTAGGGGACGCTGTACTGGGCCGCCTCCATCGAAGGCGGCCGGACGAAGTTGCTCAGGTTCAGCGCGCGGGAGAACATGTCGAGCTCAATCGCCTCAATCTCCTCAGGCGGCACCGGCTCCTCGGCCAGCATCGCCGCAAGCCCGTCGAGCGCCGCATGGGCCCAGCGGCAGCAGGAATAAGGCTTGTGATAGGTGCCTTCGATCAGCCAAGTCTCTCCCCAACCTTCCAGCACCGCTGCTTTGTCGATCTGGGCGGGGTCGTCGTAGTTGTCGACAGACCCGGTATGGCCGGCCTCGGCGAGGTCCAACGCGGCGACGCCACTCGCATTGGCCCAGGGGATGCCTTCCTTGACGTGGCCCGATTCGGCGCGCCCGCCCGTGCGCGCCAAGTTCGGGGCATGGCTGGCGGCGATGCCCAGGGCCTGGGCGAGCACCGGCTCCGGCGTGGCGCGCAGCCACCCCACTGCGGCGGTGGCTCCCACCCCCGACCAGCGTCCGGTCGCGGTGGTATCCAGTCGGGAGAAGTCGCGGGCGCGCGACAGGCGGATCCCGACCTCGTAGCCGATGGCGGTCGCCACCAGCAGGCGCGCCAGGGGCTGGGGAGCACGTGAGGTCTCGGCCAACACGGCAGGAATGACGGCGGCCCCGGGGTGTCCGGCGGCGGCCCGGTGGCCGTCATCGAGGTCGAGCATGCAGGCGCTGGCGGCATTGGCGAAGGCGGCGCCGGCCACGGTCAGCGAGCCGTCGGCGAACCACACTGGCGCCGGGCCGGGTCCGAATATCGCCTTGGCGGCGTCGCTGGCCGAACGCCCGCCCAGAGTGGCCGCGCCAGCGGCCGCCGAGGTCGTCAGGTCGGCGATGTTGCGGCGGGCAGCCTCGGCAGCCGCTTCGGAGACCTCCGCCGTCCGGGCGATCAGCTTGGCGAGTTCCTCCACCACGGTCATCGACGTGCCGCCTGGACCACCCCTAAGCAGTGGCAGCCCCGCCGTCGTATCCCGGGGTCAGCAAAGGCGCGGTAGCAGATGCTTGGGCTATACAGGGATATCGACATGGCTCTTCTGCTGGAGGGAGGACGGCTGCTGTGGGGCGCAGCCCTGCACGTCAGTCAGCGAAGTACGTGAGTTCGGTTACCAGCGGTCCTAGCGACATCGAGCCCTTCAGGTCGAAGCCCCACTTCAGCTTCTCGTTGCGCGCCCAGACCTGGCTGGTCTCGGTCAGCGGGATGGCGCAGACGTTCTTGACGATCAGCCGCTGGGCGTCTTGCCAGAGTGCGACCTGCTTCTGCGGATCGGTCTCGCCTCGCGCTTCCTCGATCTGCTTGTCGGCGACGTCGCAATGGCTGAAGTTCGTCACTGCCGTGGGTTTTCCGACTGCGGAGCGCGAGTGATAGAACTGCGTGAGGAAGTAGTCGGCCACCGGAAAACGTGCCGCGCCGTACATGACCAGCGGGCTCAGGTCTTTGCGGATCATCTGATGCCAGGTCGCGTGCTCAAGCGGCTGCAGGTTCAGCGTGATTCCCGAGTCTGCGAGTTGGGCCTGAAGGATTTGAGCGCTGACGGTTAAACCTGGCAGTTGGCTGGCGAGCATGGTGACAGTCAGACCGTTGGGATAACCGGCTTGCCCGAGCAGAGCCTTCGCCTTGGCAGGGTCGTAAGGATACACCCCGGAGTCCGCCGTGAAACCGAGATTGTTCGACGGGATCGCCGACTTGCCAACGCGCGTGAAGCGCGGCCCATTGTATTGGGCCAACCTGGCCGCATTTATCCCATAGGCTAGTGCTTGGCGGACGCGAATGTCGTTGAAAGGAGGCTTGGAGACGTTGACGAAGAGCATCGTGAGCTCGGCGGGGTCGAAGCTGTCAACCGTCGCTCCTGGAACAGCCAACGTATGCTGTAGCCAACGTTGGTCGGCGAGCCCAGCCTCAGCGTCGATCTCTCCGGCGACAAAAGCCAAGTCCCGAGAAGCAGTGTTGCTGATGAAGCGATAGGTGATCTTAGTGAGTTTCGGCTTGCCTCGAAAGTAGGTGTCGTTCGCTGCAAGGCTTACGGTTTGGCCGGGTTCGATCGACTGCACCTGGAATGGTCCAAACCCGACGGGGTTGCGACGGAAGCTCTCGCCGCGCTCCTCATAGGCTTTCTTGGAAATGATGAAACCGCCGGCATAGTTGGCAAGCAGACCTAGCAGGCTTGGCACGCGGCTTGACAGAGTGATGCGAATGGTTCGCGGATCGACTGCCTCGACTTTTGTGATGGCGGCGTAGTCGCCGGAGAAGGCGGAGCGTTGCGGGTCACGCGCCTTGTCGATGCTGAAGGCAGCGTCCTCTGCCGTAACTTCTCCGTATCCAAATTGCCACCGGACGCCGGGCCGCAGTTTGAACGTCCAGACAAGCTTGTCCTCGCTGGTTACCCAGCTTTCCGCAAGGTCGGGCTCGATAGTTGCCGGATCGGTGGAGCCGGGAGCGAAGCGGACGAGCGCGCCGAATACCAGTGCCACGAGGGTGCGATCGGAGGTGCTGGTTGCGTATTGGGGATCGAAAGTGCCGACGTCTACCGCGTCGGCACCCATCGTTAGTTCGGTCTTTGCCGCGAGCGTCGGCGTAGGCGTCAACACGCCCGCCGCCAGGAAGCCTGCGATCGCCCAAGTTCCGACATTCGTTGTCATTTTCGTCATGTCTCTAGCCTTTTCGGTCCAGCGGGTTGAGCAAGCCCGTTGTGCATCGGCTCAAAATCTGTGGGCTACGCGGTTCTGCGTATAAGATGGCCGTCGTCCAAACGGTCCCAGCCGCACGGCGCTGGTTGGTAGTTCAACGGTCTGACGGGGCTGCGGGGTGGCCCGCCGTCGACGAGTGACCGCGGGTGCTTGCCGCGCTGGTCGGGATGGGTGATCGGGATCGCGGAGAGGAGCCGCCGCGTGTAGTCGTGCCCGGGCCGGCCAATCACGTCGTCACGGCTGCCGATCTCGACGATCTCGCCAAAATACATCACCGCGACGCGGTCGCAGATGCGTTCGATGGCCGACATGTCGTGGCTGATGAAGAGGTATGCGACGTCGAACTCCCTTTGGAGGTCGATCAAAAGGTCGATGACCTGGCCTTTGATCGCGACGTCAAGCGCCGAGACTGCCTCGTCCGCGACGATCACCTTGGGGGACATCGCCAGCGCCCGGGCGATGCAGATGCGCTGGCGCTGCCCGCCGGAGAACTCGTGTGGCAAGCTTTCAGCACGCGCCGGGTCGATGCCTACGCGCTCCAGCAGCCATTCCATCCGCAGACGGGCCGCCTTGCCGTATTCCAGGCGATGGACCCGCATGGGCTCGACGATCGCCGAGCCGATCGTCTGGCGGCTGTCCAGGGATCCGAACGGATCCTGGAAGATCATCTGCACGTCGCGCCGTAAAGAGCCGAGGCTCGCGGGATCGCGATAGTCCACCCTGCGCCCGCCTACGATCACCTCTCCGGCGTGTCGCGGCGCAAGGTCGATGATCGCCTTGCCGATGGTGGACTTGCCCGACCCGGACTCCCCGACTAGGCCGAGCGTCTGGCCCTTCTCAATGGCGAAGGAGACGCCCTCGACCGCATGGACCTCGCCCGTGATCCGACCAAAGAACCCGCTGCGGGACGGGAAGCGCACTGAAAGGCCGCGGACTTCGAGCGCCGCCTCCTCGCCATGCAACGAAGGGGGCAAGCTCTCGACCGGCCTGGGCGTGGCGGCATGGTATGCCCGCTTGCCGACCAGGCTGGGCGCCGCTTCGATTAGGCTGCGCGTATAGGCGTCTCGCGGCCTCGAGAACACCTCGCAGGCCGTGCCGTGCTCGACCTCGCGGCCGTGGCGCATCACCAGGACATGGTCGGCCAACTCGGCGACCACACCCATGTCATGGGTGATGAAGAGCAGGGCGAGACCGGTCTCGCGCTGCACCTCCCTGAGCAGTTCGAGGATCTGGTATTGGACCGTCACGTCAAGCGCGGTCGTCGGCTCGTCGGCGATGATCAGCGCCGGATCGCATGCGAGCGCCATCGCGATCACCACGCGCTGGCGCATGCCGCCGGAGAAGGTGTGGGGAAAGCTGTCGATGCGCTGCTCGGGGTCTGGGATGCGGACCTTGCGGAGCATTTCCAAGACGGCCTCGCGCAGTCGCGCGCCGGACAGTCCGCGGTGAACGCGGATGGCCTCGCCTATCTGGTCGCCAATGCGCTGGACCGGGTTCAGCGAGGTCATGGGCTCCTGGAAGATCATGCCGATGCTCCCGCCGCGCACACGGCGCATCTCCTGTTCGGGGAGCGCCAACAGCTCCCGGCCGTCGAGTCTGATCGAGCCGCTGACCCGGCCGAGCCGTTCCGGCAACAGCCTCATGATGGCCAGCGACGTGACGCTCTTCCCGGAGCCGGACTCGCCCACGAGAGCCAGCGTGCTGCCTGCCGCGACGCTGAAGTCGAGCTGATGCACCACGGCGGTGTTCCCCAAGGAGACGGTCAGGCCTCGGACCGAAAGGATTGGAGTTCCGTCCATCACGAGACGTCCTTTAGGCGCGGGTCGATGGCGTCGCGCAGGCCATCGCCGATGAGGTTGAAGGCCAGCACGAGGAGCAGGATTGCCATGCTTGGGAACAGCGCGAGGTGGAACGAGCTGAGGATGTTCTCGAAGCCCTCCCGCACCATGCCGCCCCAGGTCGGCGTGGGTGGCGCCAATCCGAGTCCGATGAACGCCAGGGATGCCTCGGTGCGCACCGCAGTCGCCATCCACAACGACGCCATCACCATGACCTCGGGCGCGATCGCCGGGAGGATGTGGCGGAAGAGGATCCGGGAACCGGAAAAGCCCATTGCACGGCAGGCATGGACGTACTCACGGTCGCGTTGCGCTATGACGCCCGCGCGGGCGATCCGGGCGAAGGCGGGGGTCGCCGTGAAGGCGATCGCGATGACGATGTTGGTGACCGTCGCCCCCATCAGCGCCACCAGCGCGAGCCCCAGGATCAATGACGGAAAGGCGAGGATGACGTCCATGACCTGCATGAGCGCGATGTCGACGGCGCCGCCGCGGTAGCCTGCGACCATCCCGATCGGGCAACCCAGGGCGAGCGCGGCAAGGATGGCGAGGACGCTGATTGCCAGCGAGTAGCGCGCCCCGAAGAGCAGCCGCGACCAGATGTCGCGGCCGAGCGCATCGGCGCCGAGTGGGAATTCACCGCCTGGAGGAGCGAGCTGCTCCAGGATGCTCTGTTTCGCCGGCGGATAGGAAGCCAGCTGCGGCGCGAAGACTGCAGCCAGCACGAGCAGGGCGACTATGGCGATGCCGATCCAGGTCGAAAGGTTCAGCTTCCGGAGGAACGAGCGTGAGACGGCCCGACGGCGTGACGGTCGGCCGGAGGTAGAGGCGATGCCGCTCATCTGTGCTGCACCCGGGGATCCAGGAGGCTGTAGGTCAGGTCGACGATCACGTTCACGGCGACGACCAGGAGCGTGTAGACGACGATCATCCCCTGCAGGAGCGTGTAGTCGCGCTGGGTCAGGGCCGTGAGGATCAGCTTTCCAAGGCCGGGGCGCGAGAAGACGACCTCGGTCAGGACGGAGTTCCCGATCAGGATGCCGAAGTAAAGCCCCACGACAGTGGTGATCGGGATCAGGCAGTTGCCGAGCGCGTGGCGCCAGACGACCGCCCCTCGCCCCACCCCCTTCGCGCGGGCCGTCCGCACGAAATCCTGGCTCAGCACCTCGAGCATCGCCGAGCGCGTCACCCGCGTAATGTAGGCCGTCATGATCAGGGCGAGGCTGAACGTCGGCAACGCCATCTGCCGCAGCCGGTCCCCAATCGATCCGCCGCCCCCGGCGCTGATGACCGGGAACAAGCGGAACTGGATGGCGAATACCATCAGGAGTACGATTCCCGAGACGAAGGCGGGCAGTGACAATCCCACGAGCGAAAGCAGGCGTAGGACGTAGTCAGGAACCAGGTTGCGTCGTGTCGCCGCCCACACGCCGGCCGGTATGCCCATGAGCGCGCCCAGCAGCAACGCCGCTAACGTCAGCTCCAGCGTGTAGGGCAGCACGGCGAGGATCTCGTCCGTCACCGGCCGGCCGGAGATCATGGATGTTCCCAAGTCGCCCCGGGCCGCCTGCAGCAGGAATTGGAGATACTGGACCGGGATCGGCTGGTCGAGGCCGAGGCGGCTGCGGAGCGCGGCGGCACTTGCCGGGCTTGCCTGGTCTCCGAGTATGACAAGCACCGGATCACCCGGCAGTATCCTCACGATCAGGAAGACGAGCGTCAGCACGCTGAACAGAGTGACTAGAGCGAAGCCCAGCCTCCTCGTTAGGAACGACACCAATAATCTGCCCCTCTCAGCTTCGACGGCCGCCGGGACGGCCGAAAGTAGACGCAACGACGGCACGTGCGGACGCGTGGAGGTACACACCTTGCGCCTTCAATGGAGCGAGATGGAAGGCTGCTGTCAACAAATTCCTTTAATCGGCACATAGAGCCAGGTAATGTTCCGATAGTAGGAATTTGGAGGAGCTATGAAGAAGTCTGCCTCGTCGTCCAACGCGGAACGCGCGCTCGACATAATGCTGGCGTTAGGAGAGGTGGGCCACGAAGGCCTGAGCTTGTCCGAGATCGCCGCTCGTGTGGGGAGCGCGAAGTCGGCCGCACACCGCGCGCTTGTCGCCATGGTTGCGAGAGGCTTCGCAGAACAGGCCGACCGATACGGCCACTACCGGCTTGGCGTGGCCGTATCGATGCTGGCCCGGCGTCAGGAAAGGCTTGAGCCCCAGGTCCAGAGATTTCGTCCTGGCATGACCGAGTTCGCCCGTCGCACGGGCTTCACCGTGTACTTGCTCGTCCAATCCGGTGTCGATGCGATCTGCGCCGAAATGATAAGCCGCTCGACCCGCCGTCAGTTCATCATGGGCGTGGGCGCCCGTGTTCCGATGGGCGTGGGGGCTGGCAGCCTGGCGTTGATGTCGCTCCTCACGGATAACGCCGTCGATCAGATACTGGAGGCCAATGCTGACCGCTATCTGAAACACCCTTCCGTGCATCCGGTGGATCGAGGCGTCATCATGGGCCAAGTCGTCGAGGCGAGGCATCGCGGGTATGCCTTAAACCCAGGCCTCTATCATTTCGGTCAAGGCGGCGTCGGCCTTCCCCGCGCCGCCGCCGCGCTTTACGATGTCGCCATGGCCGTCTCATTCAACGCGCCCCTGGACATGATGACCGACGACTGGACGGACGCTCAGGTCCGAGATCTGCTCGACTGCTTGGGATAGTCCCACTGCGGGCTGCGGCGGAGGGCGGAGACAAGCCAGCCCGGCATGGAGGGGATGCGTGGGAGTTTCTGCCGCCGTTGACAGACGCCATCAGCGCCCAGAACAGCATCGCCGCGGTTTCGGCGGACGGCAGCATACTTACTTCAAGGGTCGACGACGATGACTTCTACGTCCGCCTGACTCAGTTTTTCCGATAACGCCGGAGGCGGTGCGCGGTCCGTGACCAGCGCCGCCAGCGTATCCAGCGGCACGATGCGCGCGACCGCGGGGCGCTCGAACTTGCTCGCGTCGCACAGCGCCAGTGTCTGGTGCGCCCGAGCGATGGCGATGCGCTTGACCGCAATCTTGTCGAGATCGAAATCCATAGGCGCCCCATCCTCATCCCAGCCGGACAACCCGATCAGCGCCAGGTCAAAACGAAGATCGCGCAAAAGCGCGGTTGCACCGTCGCCGACCAGCGAACCGTCCGCGCCCCGTAGGCTGCCGCCCGTCACAACCACCTCGATGCCGGTGCGGCCGGCCAGATGCATGGCCGAAGCCATGCTGTTGGTGAAGACGCGGAGTGTTTGATGCCCGGCCAGGGCCTTTGCCGCAGCCTCGACTGTGGTGCCGACGTCCAGAAAAACGGTGGCGCCGTCCGGAACCCGAGCGGCGGCCGTGGCACCGATGGCGTCTTTGGCGTTGACCGCAGAACCTCGTTTCTGCTCGTAGCTCAGCCGTACCGTTCCTTCGAGCGTGCCGGCACCGCCATGGAAGCGCTGAAGCAGCCCGCGCTGGTCCAGATGGATGATGTCTCGCCGGACGGTCTGGGCCGAGACCTCAAAGCGCTCTGCCAGCCCTTCCACGGTCGCGAAACCCTGGGCCTGGACAATGCCCAGCAGCGCCGCCTGGCGTTCACTGAGCTGTTCCGCCTCAACGGAAGGTGGGTCTTCATCGCTACGCATGGAAGTTATCTTACACTTCCATCGTCTTCACCGGCAGATAGCGGCCTGAAATGTCATAAAACGATTATCCCCTGAGCTTATGACCGTGTTATGACATGGATCGTCGATGAAAGGGCTGAGCATGCGTTGGGTCATGGCGCTTTACCTATCCTACCTGGCCGCGCCGGTCGTTCTGCTTGTGGTCGGATCGTTCGGCCAGAGCTGGACCAACAGCCTGCTCCCTGCCGGCATCACCGACCGCTGGTATCTGGAGATCTGGTCCGACGGAAGCTTCCGCCGCGCCTTTTCGGCCAGCCTCATCGTCTGCTCCGCAACCTGCGTTGTCTCCGTATTGATCTCCGTTCCCTTCGCCTATGCCATCCATGGTGCCGCCAGCCGGCAGGTCCGCGCGGCAATACGCATCCTATACCTGCTGCCGGTCGCAGCCCCGCCGCTGGTTCTGGGCTTCGGCTTCATCCTGGTGTTCTCGTCCGACAGTCTGCCGTTCTTGGGTGCCTCGTGGCTGCTGGTCGCCGGCCATGTCGTGTTGGGGGTGCCGTACCTGATGCAGGTATTGGTCGCCGACATGCGCCACCTTGACCTCGACACTATGGAAGCGGCTGCGGAGTCACTCGGCGCCGGCTTCGTCGCGCGCTTCTTCCATATCGTGTTGCCGTCGCTGCGCCATAGCTTGGTCGCAGGCACAATCCTGGTCGCGACCCGGTCGATCGGTGAGTTCCAGCTCACGAACCTCATCTCCGGCTTTCTCACGCGCACTTATCCGGTAGTGCTGCTGCAGGCGTTTTACGGTGCGACCGGATTCGCGTGCGCCGGAACGGTGGTGCTGCTGGCTCTGGCCGTTCTGGGTGCCACCGGTTCGGCCATCGCCGGACGGGGCGCGGCGGCATGAGTATCGCTGTCGAAAATCTCACCTACCGCTACGGCCCGGGCGGCGGCGGTATCGACGGCATCTCCCTCACCATCGAGCCAGGCGAATTCTGTGCGGTCATCGGCCCGTCCGGCTGCGGAAAGTCCACCTTGCTCAAGCTGATCGCGGGCTTCCTCGAACCCGCCGCAGGCACGATCTGCCTTGCCGGCGAGCCGGCAGCCGGTCGGCCGCCGCGGGCCCGCGATCTGGGCGTGGTGTTCCAGAACTACGCGTTGTTTCCGCACATGAGCGCGCTCGACAATGTCGCCTATCCACTGAAGCTGCGCGGCATGGACAAGGCCCAGCGCCGGCGCCTGGCCGGCGAGGCGCTCGAACGCGCGGGACTCGCCGGCTTCGGCGCCCGGCGGCCGGGCGCGCTGTCGGGCGGGCAGCAACAGCGAGTGGCCCTCGCCCGGGCACTGGTTTTCAAGCCGCGCGCGCTGCTGCTCGACGAGCCGTTGTCGGCGCTCGACGCCGCCCACCGCACCGCCATGCGCGACGAGATCCGCAGCGTCCAGCGCGCCAACAATATCGCAACGCTGCATGTGACACACGACCAGGAAGAGGCCCTGTCAATCGCCGACAAGGTGGCCGTGCTCAACAATGGCCGGCTGCTGCAAGTGGCGACACCGGCCGAGCTTTATGATCGGCCGGCCAATCGTTTCGTCGCAGGCTTCGTCGGTGCTGCCAATCTCGTTGATGGGACGGTGCGTGGGGCCGCGGCGGTCGAGACCGCAATTGGTCTCCTCGCTTGTGATACGCGTGGCCATCAGGATGGTGCCCGCGTTACCGCCTGCTTCCGCCCGGAGGCGCTGAAGCGCGACGCCCAGGGACCGAACCGGTTAGTCGGTCAAGTAGTGCGTGACCGCTTCCTCGGATCGATCCGCCGGTTGGATTTTGCCGTCACCGGCGGCGTATTGCTCGCTGACACTGCCTGGCGCGGAGAAGTCTCGTCCCTGTTCCTGCCACCCGAGGCGATCCGCCTCATCCCATCCGAATGATCCCGATCCAATGAACCTTCCATCTCTACCGGAGTACCTGGCATGAAGTGCTTCATCCTGGCCGCGGGCCTCGCTATTTCGATGCCTGCAATCGCCCAAACGGTGACCGACAGTCCCGAACTCTATGCCGGCGAGCGGACGCTCTACGACGCGGCGCAGAAGGAGGGCATCGTCGTGTCGTTCGACACCGGGCCGACCTGGGCCAATTGGGCGGCAGAATTCGCAGCCTTCAAGAAGCGCTACCCCAACGTCGAGATCACCTACAATGACATCGGCTCGGGTGCGACCATCGTGGCGCTCGACAAGGCGCGCAACCGCCCCCAGGCCGATACGGCCTACTACTTCGCCGCCTCGGCCTATGATGCGGTGAAGAAGGACGTGGTCGCCCCGTTCAAGCCGGTCAATTTCGACAAGCTGCCCGACGTGTTCCGCGACGCCGACGGCCGCTGGTTCACGGTCCACTCGCTGACCGTCGCGTTCGTCATCAACAAGAAGCTGGTCAAGAACACGCCCCGCGGCTGGGCCGACTTGCTGAAGCCCGAGTTCAAGAACAGCATCGTCTATCTCGATCCCCGCTCTACCGGCGTCGGCCAAGTCCTGAGCGTCGCCGTGAACTTCGGCGCCGGCGGCGATATGAACAACCTTGCTCCCGGCTTCGCGTATTTCGAGAAGCTGCACAAGGCCGGCAATGTGCTCCGCGTCGAGGGCACAACGCCCTACGCCAAATTCGTCAAGGGCGAGATTCCGGTCTGGATCTCCTACGAGAACGACGGGCTGAAGGCGAGATACGTCGATGGTATGGGCGATGATGTCGAGGTGGTGATACCGAGCGAGGCCTCGGTCGCCGCACCTTACGCCATCAGCCTAGTCAAGAATGCTCCCAACCCGAACGCAGGTAAGCTCTGGCTGAACTTCACCATGAGCGACATGGGCCAGGGCATCTTCGCCCAGGGCTATGTCAGGCCGTCGGTGCCGGGTGTGCCGCTTTCCCCCGACGTGGCTGCCAAGCTGCCGACGGCACCGCAGGTCCGTCCGCTCGACGTCGCCGCCGCGGCCGCCCACAAGGCAGAGATCGACGCCGGATGGGCCAGGGCCGCACTCGGTCAGTGATGGGGTCTGCCTGATGAGGATCACGGAGACACGCGGGCGTTTGCTGGCCCTAGCCGCGCCCGCGCTGGCGGTCCTTGCGCTGTTCTTCCTGCTGCCAATGGGGACGGTGCTTGTCGAGGCGACCCGGGAGCGGGCGATCGCCCGCTTTTTCGCCGATGGCGGGTTGTTGGATGCGCTATGGCGCTCGGTGCTGCTCGGTGTCGCCGCCGCTGCAGTTGCGGTCGCGGTGGCGGTGCCGGTGGCTTTGCAGATGGCGCGCATGTCGCCCCGCACCCGGGCATTGGTTCAGGTTGGGGTGGCGCTGCCGCTCACATTCTCCGGCCTCATCGTCGCCTACGGCTTCATCCTGGTGTTGGGGCGAGCCGGGTTCGTGACCCTGCTGCTGGCCAGGCTCGGCGCCGATCCGGCCGTCGTCGCCTCGTTCCTGTATGGGCCGGGCGGACTAGTCCTGGCCTATGTCTACTATCTCTCGCCCCGCGTCGTGCTGGTGATGCTGCCGGTGCTGGTCAATTTCGACGAGAGGCAGCTGCAGGCTGCGCAGTCGCTTGGCGCCAGCCGGTTCAGGGCGCTCGCGGACATCCTCGCGCCGCAGGTGGCGCCGACCCTGTTTGGCGCCTTCTGTCTGGTCTGGGCCGTGGCGCTCGGGACCTACGGCACAGCGCTGGCGCTGGTCGGGACCCAGATCAACATCTTGCCGCTCAGACTTTACGGCATGGTCTCCGACTCCGGCATGGATTTCGCCCTGGCGGCGGCGACTTCCCTGGTGCTGCTCCTCGTCTGCTCGCTTATCATGACCGTCGCCGAGACCGCGTCGGCGCGTGCCGAGGCTCGCCATGTTCGCCATTGACCGCTCGCGCGGGCTCCTGTTCCACGATGGCCGGGCCTATGCGCCCGGAACTCGCACATGGGAGGCGGTACCTCTTCCGAGCTCTGCGGAACCGGCCGACCCGGTCCAGGCGCTCGCGTGGCTTCAGCGCGAGAGCGGCCACCCCATGAAGGCACCCATCGGCATCATCGGCCCGAACGAGGCGACGAAGGAGCAGGTAGCGGTCTCGGCAGAGGTCGGCGCCATAGTCGGCCGCATGGGACTGGCCGTGCTGTGCGGCGGCAGACAGGGCGTGATGGAGGGGGCCTCGCGGGGAACAGCCTCGGTCGGCGGCCTCACCATCGGCCTGCTTCCGCACTGCGACCCGAGCCAGGCCAATCCATTCGTCACCGTCGCTATCGCCTCCGGCATCGGCGAGGCGCGCAACGCCATCATTGCCCAGGCGAGTTCTTGCCTGATCGCGGTCGGCGACAGTCATGGCACCTTGTCGGAGGTGGCGCTCGGGCTGCGGCTCGGCAAGCGTGTCTTCGGTTTGGCCGGCGCCGCCCAGGTTGACGGCGTGATGCACCTGGCCAGCACCGAGGAACTGCCGGCGGCGCTGGCGCAAGAGCTGCTCAAATTCTAAGTGTCTGTCCGAGATCATATTGTTGAAGGCTCTTACTGGGTTCCGGGGTGGTGACGGGTCCGTCTGTGAACAATCGCCGAACCAGGACCCCGCTGGGATCAGGCCTACTGCATGGATCGCATACAGGAAAGCGCCGCAAGGGTGGGGTCCCAATCGGCGCCGACCGGGACCACACCCATCCGCCACTTCTCGCCGTCAAATCAGCCTGTTGCAGCCACTTTCGGGAGGGGTCCCGGTTCGGTGCTTATTTACACAGACACCATGCGGGCGCAGGGCAGCCACATGGATTGCCAGGCGCGCGCCGATCTCCGTGAGCCGTTCGACCAACATGGCCCCGGTTTCGGGAGAGGACAGCCGAGGATCGCCCGAGAACACTCCGTTCGGGGCGATCTGCTCCACTTCGAACGGGACAGCTAGTTCGACCCCCTCGAACGTCGCCGTTCCGAATCCGGATACGGTCATGCCTTCGACGACGGGTGCCGGCTGCGGATCGGGGACGAGGTCGGGGCGGATCAGTTCGGGAAACAGGTGCATCGCGACGCTGGTCAGCGGATCGGCCCCGTGGCCGGCGGCCTGCCTGGCGATATCCGGACCTAGGATCGACGGCAACATGCCGTAGCCCACCCGCCACAGGTAGAGGCTCGGAACGAGCACGCGGTCCTCCAGCCAGAGAAGCTGCGTGCAATCGTGAATGGCCTGAACGTTCCCCGCATGGCCGTTGACGACGACAATGCGATCCAGCCCGTGCCGCATGAGACAGGCGAGCATATCGGTAAGCACAGCGCGCAAGGTCGATTGGGACAACGAAATACCGCCGGGCATGCTTGCGAAGAAGTCGGCTCCTCCGAAAGGCAGGACGGGGGCGACAAGCGTCGGCGTTCCCGCTTTCGTCGCACTTGCCGCGATGTGTTCGGCGACGCGTTCGGCCGAGAGATAGTCGCCCATGGGAGCATGTGGGCCCTGATCCTCGTGACTGCCGAGCGGCAGCAGGATCACGGGGCGCCGTGGCAGGATCTCGCGCATCTCGCCGGCGGTCAGCTCGCCGAGCCGGGTTTTCGCCTTGGTTGCAACTGTCGTGTCCATCATGTGCTTCCTCATGCGGGGCGGCAGGGTGGTCAGGCGATCTCGCGGGCCCTGAGGCAGGCGACGCGCCGCCCGACGGTCGTGGGCTCGAGCGGGGGACGGCTTTCCGCGCAACGGGGTTGGGCATATTCGCACCGCGTGCGGAAGACGCATCCGGATGGCGGGTTCAGCGGGCTCGGCAGGTCGCCGGGCAAGGTGGGCCGCTTGCGCCCTGGCCTCCCGCGCATCGAGGGCGTCGCCGCGATCAGCGCGCGGGTATAGGGGTGAGCCGGCGCCTGGAAGACCTCCTTGGCCGGCCCTTCCTCGACGACCCGGCCGAGGTACATGACCACCAAACGGTCAGCTAGATGCCGGACCACGTGCAGGTCGTGACTGACGAAGACGAGCGCCAGGCCGAACTGCGTCCGCAGGTCGGCGAGGAGATTGACGATCTGCGCCTGGATGGACACGTCGAGTGCGGCGACCGGCTCGTCGGCGACGATGAAGTCCGGGCTGGTAGACAGGGCGCGGGCGATGGCGATGCGCTGGCGTTGGCCGCCGGAGAACTCGTGGGGCAGGCGTTGGGCTTGCGCGGGGTCCAGGCCGACCTGGGCCAGCAACGCCTCCACCCGCTCGGCTTGGGTTGCGCCGGCGCCCGCTTTGGCTTTTAGCCCGTCCCCGACCTGTGCGCCGATGCGCCGCCGCGGGTCCAGGCTGCCGAACGGATCCTGGAAGACCATCTGCATCCGTCGTCGGACGCGGCGAAGCTCGGCGGACGGCATCTGCGCCACGTCCTGGCCATCGAACAGCACCCGGCCGGCGCTGGGCTCCAGCAGTCTCAGCAACAGGCGGCCCAACGTGCTCTTGCCGCAGCCGGACTCGCCCACGACGCCCACGATCTCGGCACGGGCGACCGCGAGGTCGACGTCACGGACAGCGAAGACGTCGCGCTGGCGGCCCAGCATGCCCTGGCGCACCTTGAAGCTGCGGGAGAGACCTTCGGCCTTGACGATGACGGTCACCGTATCTGCTCCGCATGAAAGCAGCGCGAGACATGGCCCTCGCCGACCGCCCGCGCCGGTGGCGGCGCGGCCCGACACGCATCCGACACCAGGCCGCACCGCGGCGCGAAGCGGCAGCCGTCCGGGAAGTCCTGGGGTTGCGGAACCGAGCCCGGAATGGCCACTAGCCGGTCCGTCTCGCCTTCCGGCACGCTGGCCAGCAGTGCTGCGGTATAGGGATGGCGGGGCATGGCGAAGACGACGCCAACCGGCCCCTCCTCCACGACCTCGCCCGCATACATGACGCACACGCGGTCGGCGATCTCCGCGACGACGGCCAGGTTGTGCGTCACGAAGATCATGCCCATCCCACTGGACTGCCGCTTGCGCGCCTCCAGCAGATCCAGGATCTGCGCCTGGATCGTGACATCGAGCGCGGTCGTCGGCTCGTCCGCGATCAGCAGGCGCGGCTGGTTGGCAATGGCGCTGGCAATCATCGCCCTCTGCTTCTGCCCGCCGGAGAGCTCGTGCGGATACGAATGGGCCCTGCGCTCCGGGTCCGGCAGACCGACGGCGTCGAGCAACCGCACCGCCTCCGCATCGGCATGGCGTTCAATTGGGCGGTGCACCCGGATAGCCTCGGCCACCTGCGCGCCGATCTGCTGGACAGGATTCAGGCTGCCGCTCGGGTCCTGGAAGATCATGCTGATTTGGTTGCCACGCAGGTCGCGCCGGTCACGCTCCGGCATCGCGAGCAGGTCGACGGGGGTCCCGTCCCGCCGGACGAAGTCTGCATGGCCGCCCACGACTTCGACGGCAGCCGGGAGCAGCCCCATCAAAGCCAAGCTGGTCAACGTCTTGCCGGACCCGCTCTCACCCACCAGGGCCAGCGTCTCGCCAGGGCCGACGGTGAAGGACACGTCCCGCACCACTGGCTGAGCCATCCCGAGCCCGGCGATCCGGAGGGTCAGGCCCTGGACGCGCAGCACATGCGGCGTATCGGACGAGATCAGCCCAGGCAACAGGCGGGCCACTGCCCGGCGGCCGAGCCTAGCGCGCGACCGAGCGCCCGACCGTGGATCCAGCACGTCGCGCAGCCGGTCGCACAGCAGGTTCAGCATGACCACCGTCCCGCCCAGCGCGATACACGGCCACACCAGCAGCAGGGGGGCCTGTTCCATGGTGCTGCGCGCGCCGCGGATCATCAGGCCCCAGGACGGCGCGGGCGGCACCACGCCCAGCCCGAGGAACGAGAGCCCGCTTTCGAGCACGAGTGCCGCGGCCAGCGTCAGCGAGAACTGCACGATCAAGGGCGGCAGGACGTTGGGCAGGACGGTCCGCAGCATGATCCGCACCGGGTGAATGCCCAGCGTGTCCTGTGCCGCGACATAGTCGAGGGCGCGGACGGACAGCGTCTCGGCAAAGACGACCCGAGCATAGCCCGGCGCATAGAGGATGCCGAGGCACAGGATCAGCGTGGAGGCACCCGGGCCGAGCAGCGCGACGACCAGCAGGGCCAGCAGCAGCGGCGGGAGGCAGAGAATGACCTCCGACGCACGGACCGTGAGCAGTTCGGCAACGCCGCGGAAGTAACCGCCCACCAGTCCAAGCGACGTCCCGACGATCCCGGAAACCACCGAGGACAGCACGGCCACGAGCAGCGACACCCGGGCGCCCCACAGGATACGGGAGAGCACGTCGCGGCCGTATTCGTCGCGGCCGAGCGGATGCAGCGCATCCGGTGGCGCCAGCCGCAGGCCCATCGCCATCTCGATCGGGTTGTCGAGCGGCAGCAACGGGATGGCCAGCGCCAGGACGGCCAGGCCGCCCACGATCGCCAACGGGACGCGGAGCTGGCGCGGAAGGGAGATGCTCATTGAGAGTACCGCACCCGCGGATCGAGCAGGGCATACAGCAAGTCGATGATCACGTTCAGGCAAACGAACAGGATCGAGATGACCAGGACGATCCCGACGATCTCCGGGTAGTCCCGTGCCTCGACCGCGTTGACCAGGTAGCCGGACAGGCCGGGCCAGTTGAACACGTACTCGACGAGCACCGTGCCGCCGAGCAGCGTGCCAACCTGGAGGCCGAACACCGTCGCGATCGGAACGAGCGCATTTCGCAGCACATGGCGCAAGACGATGTCCCGCGGCCTGACACCCTTCGCATGCGCCGCACGGACGAAGTCGCGGCCCAGCAGCTCCAGCATCGCGCTGCGCGTCGTGCGGAACACCACCGCGCCGAGCCCGACCGCGATGGTGCCGGCGGGCATCGCAAGCAGCAGCAGGTGCCGCCCGAGATTGGTCCCTGGGGCGATGTAGCCGCCCGCCGGGACGAGCTTCAGCTGCTGCGAGAATACCAGTACGGCAAGCGTTCCCACGACGAAGACCGGGACCGACAGTGCGATGCCGGCAAGGACGGACAGCAGGCTGTCGAGCGGCGTGCCCGCCCGGGTGGCCGCGAGCACGCCGAAGGGCAACCCGACGACGATGGACAGGATCGCCGCCGCCGCAATCAGCTCGAGCGTGCGCGGCAGGCGGAGGCTCACCTCGTCGACGACGGAGTGCCCGTCCTGCAGGGAGGCCCCGAGGTCCCCATGCAGGACGCCCGTGAGGTAGGACATGTACTGCGCCAGCAACGGCTGATCGAGGCCGAGTTGCTGCCGCAGCTCGGCGACCTGCGCCGGGTCCGGTGCGGTGCCGCCTTGCGACAGCAGCAGTTCGGCGGGGTCCCCCGGGATGGCGTGCAGGATCATGAAGATCAGGCTCGCCACGAGCCAGATGAGGACGACGGCCGTCCCGATCCGCCGGAGGGCATACCCCCATTGGCGTTAAAATAGCCCTTGATCCGGCGCGGGTCGGTACGATCCTGGGCAGATGCAAAACACAGCATCTCTCCCGGCTGATCAATTTGAAGAGTTGCTGCGGCGACTTCCTGCCGCTCTCG
>JAABVA010000430.1_pt1 | contig 53821 bp, 38 predicted proteins | sample 5560331 | NCBI WGS metagenome assembly JAABVA01 (sample SAMN12812661, study PRJNA571458) | rock metagenome | isolation source: Antarctica rocks | place: Antarctica: Victoria Land, Mt New Zealand sud | collected 2016-01-07
AATTCTTGCAGAGCCTCTAACCATACATGAAGTGTTGTGGAGTCATTTGCCGCCTGAACCCGTGCGAGTAGCAGTTGCAACCTCCATTTGATACGCTTGCTGAGCATGGTTGTGTTGCAAAAACATCGTTTTATCTGCAATACTATCCCTTTGTCTCTTCTTTCTCTCTACCCATCGAAACGGGTTGTCGTCGCATGAGTGCCGCGCGACGACAATGGGCTATGAGTTCTCCACGCTGATTGTAGGCGCGATGCTCAAACGTGACGATGCCAGCATCAGGTCTCTTCTGTGATAGACGTGCGGCAACGACTTCACTCTCCGCTCGAAGTGTGTCCCCGTGGAAAACCGGCTTGGGAAATCCGATGGAGTCGAAGCCAAGATTGGCAATAGTCGTACCAAGCGTGAGGTCGTACACCGTCACTCCGACGAGCAAGCTCAGGGTGAGCATGCTGTTCACCAGGCACTGCCCAAATTCGGTCTGAGCAGCGAAAGTCTCGTCCAGGTGAAGCGGTTGCGGATTCATCGTTAAGCTGGTGAAGAGAACATTATCGGTCTCGGTGATCGTGCGTGTGATAGCATGCTTGACGGAGAGGCCGACGGGTAAGTCCTCAAACCAGCGGCCTGTGACAGGGCGTTCTTTTTTGTTTGATGCAATAGAGGAAAGTGGACATTCTGCAGGGTTTATGTCAACTTGACAAAGGGAACTCTATGCAAGTATAGTAGACTCGAATCATGACGAATGTCAAACTAGCAACATTCGCATTGCTTGGCGCACTGAATTGAATACCTCACGTAAGCGATGTCAGCCCAAGAAACTGCGTCCTGCCCTACGTCATGATGCCCAAAAGATCACTGAGGCCCAAGCAGAGAGTAGGATTAACTAATGAAATATAGAAAAATTTCGATAATTTCTCAACAATTTCAAGAAATTATATGAGTTGTTTTTAGTGATTACAAACTTGACAAACATCATTGATATATGTACAATGGTGATGATTGTCAAGATAAATTTACAAGTATTCTTAAAAAAGAGCTGGAAACGCAAATATCTCTCGGTACTTTTTGGTTTTTTTGATGGTAAATCAAAGTACATGGTACTGAAGATTTCTAGGTCATGACAGGTTCGTACATCGAGATACGTTGATATACTATTCTTATACAAACCTATGCGCCTATCTCCCAAGCTTTAGGGGATAGGTATCTATGTCAACTATTTCACCTTTGAACGCTCTATAAGAGGTATTTCGTGTGTGCGGAAAAGTCCCAAACGTGATTGCTTGTGAAAGCTGTTTAAATAGTCAGTAGAAAAAAATGTCAAAAAACACTGTAAGCGTATAATAAAGGCAAAATGATTATGAGCCTCTATCTTTCCTGTACCCCCCACAGATAGGATATAGAGATATATTCACTCAATCTGTATTATTCATTGAAATGTGGAGATTGAGAAGATACGCGGCCACTGGACACTATGAGGTGTCTGAGCGCAAAGATGCATGATTGATTGCGAGAGATATTTTTTGTGTAATACTAATAAATCTGTAACGCGAATAAAATGGTGTGTCGTCGTCGTCTATGATGACTATACACAATTACTCACTACTATGTGCTTTAGCGGGGGATCACATTCATGGTAGCACAGTACATTAAATTGTTGACAGCGGATTATGTAGCATCATCAGTTACTCCACAGATTATCGGGCGACAACGCGAACTAACATCGATATGGAACCAATACGAAGCGGCTAGGAGCGGCTGTGCAAGAGTGACACTACTGGTTGGAGAACTAGGCATTGGCAAAACCCGTCTCTTGGATGAATTGGCTGCCCATGCCATAGAAGACGGAGCGACAGTCCTACGAGGTAGTGCATCCGAAGCTGAAGGGATGCCTCCCTATTTACCCTTTTTAGAAGCTCTAGGTCAACATATCCGTGTCACCCCATTGAACAAATTGCCAGAGCAAGTAGCTGAGGCACCCCAGATACTGACCAGCATTTTGCCAGAGTTGGCTGCCCGCTTGGGTGAAGTTCCAGCGGCATATTCATTGCTTCCTGAGCAGACGCGCCTGCGTCTTTACGAAGCTGTGGGCATGTTCTTAGAAGCTATCAGCATGCCAAGAGTACTCGTCCTTACCCTCGATGATCTCCACTGGGCAGATACATCGAGCCTCGACCTCCTTTGCTATATCGCGCGGCATCACTCGAAGGCTAAACTGCTCATTGTGGGCACCTACCGAGAAGGCGAGGTTGATAGAAATCCAGCACTGAAGCGTGCTATAACCGAACTCGCTCGCCAGCGTATTCTCACGAACGTCGCGGTTGAGTCATTCTCAGCTAAAGAGAGCGAGGCACTTGCGGCTAGCTATCTTGGAGGTTCTATCAGTCCTACCCTCAGTCAACTTCTCTATACTCAAAGCGAAGGTAATCCCTTCTTCGCAGAGGAGCTTCTACAAGGGTGGATTGAACGGGGAGCATTGGTTCAAGAGGACAACCAATGGGTTGCAGTCGAGCCACTCGAACATAGTCTTCCAGCAAGCATCGTTGGAGCATTACGTCAACGCTTCGCACAGCTTCCATCCAACGTTATTGACCATCTGCGGATCGCAGCCATTATTGGTCAAACCTTCGATCTCTCGCTACTCGCATCTGTAGAAGGTCAGGAGGCGGAGGCCATCGAGGAACGGCTTCTTGAGGCTGAACGTGCTCGGCTGGTGAGAGCCGATCAAGCTGGGACGTTCAAGTTTAGTCATGGCAAAATCCGCCAATGCTTATATACCGAAGTAAGCACCTCACGACGCCAACGCCTACATGAGGCAATTGGTCGAACACTTGAAGCTCGCTACGAGAAAGGGAACACAAAGAGTACCTTTCAGCTTGCCGAACTTGCCTTCCACTTCACACATAGCGGGGATCGTATCCGAGGCGTAACCTACTCTCAACTTGCTGCAGAACAAGCCATGCGGTCTTCCGCAAGCAAAGAGGCTATGACTCATTATCAGACAGCTCTGAAACTGCTTGATTCGAGCGATAGTAGACGTGGTACTCTACTATTGGGCCTGGGCGAGGCCGCACTCTCAGCAGGTGTGGCCAGTGAAGCAGCACTGGCCTACGAATCTGTACTGGCATGGTTATTACAAGCAGGGAACCACAAGTTGGCAGCTCAGGCAGCTCATAAGCTTGGACTAGCACAATGGCGACAAGGTGCTTTACAAGCAGCGCAGACAGCATTTGAACGCGCGCTAACACTTTTGGGCACTACTCTGAGTGCGGAGGTGGTAAGGGTGCTGGTCGATGTATCTCTATTGACAACTCTCTATATGGGACAGCAAGCAGAAGGGTTGGCCTATGCTCAGCAAGCAATGGAGATGGCCCACCTACTGGAAGACAAGAGCCTCGAAGTCGCGGCAAATCGTGTAATAGCAGTGAACTTCTGTGTCTTTGGCAATGATGTACCAACAGCGTTGCAGTTATTTGAACGAACACTGGTACTCACAGAGGCGAGCGATGATTTCTGTCAGGAGGCATTCTACCGCCCTTACTTGATGATCGTACACTTTTGTATAGCTGAAATCAGACGCTCGCATAAAGTGAATTTACGTGGTATAGAGTTCATTAAGCACAGTGAACAGCAGTCTCAATTGCCCTACGCTTACTCCTGGCGTGCTCTTCTCTTTGCATCACAAGGTGGTTGGGCTGATGCGGAACACATGATCGAACAAGCACTTACTTTTATGGATAACCAGTTCAATTCTATCCCCTTAGCATTTCTGCATCAGGTTCGTGGCTTTCTTGCGTATCAGAAAGAAGAGTATGAAGTCGCTGAGCAAGAGTTTCTGGCTACTATGGAGAACCAGCATAGAGGCCCTGGTGGACTTTTACGCTATACTGATATGCTTGGCATGACTCAGATAGCGTTAGGAAAGCGCGAGGATGCGTATAGTAACCTGACCGAATTAGAGATACATCTCGCTAAATTGCCTATGGGTAGTTTATCAACCGCGCCAATTCTAACGTTCATGGCACTTATGGCAATAGCTCTGGATGACCAAGAACGAGTTGAAAAGCTCTATCCAAGACTCCTGCCTTTTAGCGGTCAGTACTACGGATTTCTTGTAGACCGTGTATTGGGAGAGATGGCTACCCTTCTTCGGAATTGGGAGATGGCAAAGCTTCACTTGTCCACGGCTGAGGAAACAGCCCAGCGCGAAGAGCTTCGTCCTGAATTGGCTCGCATCCTGGTGAGCCAGGCCGACCTTGAAATGAAACGTGGTACTCAAGGAAGTGATACACATGCTAGAGATCTTCTGAACCACTCACTTGTTCTCTTTGAGGAACTGAACATGATCGATTCCAAGGGTCGCGTCCACCGTCGGCTCCGCTCTCTTGTACATCGACTAGACAATTCAGCTCCCCGATCTCTACCGGCTGATCTTACTCTACGTGAGGCGAAGGTGCTACAACTTGTTGTCGAGGGTAAGAGTAATCGTCAGATCGCACACGAGTTGGTGATCAGCGAAAAAACGGTTGCTAATCATCTTTCTCATATCTTCAATAAGACGACAAGTGAGAACAGGGCCGCCGCCGCCGCCTTTGCGATACGTCATGGACTTGCTTAGTTTTGCTGAGCTTATATACAAAGCTTGTTGCAGACAAGATGATGGCTCAAAGAGACACATCTTGTCTGCAACAAGCTTTGTATTCTAACCTGGTAGGCCGTTCTCAAAGCAGTAGTAGAGCGTCTGGTAGGCTTCCCTGAATGCAATTACCTCATCCCTCACATCTTCAGGGGCTACACGCTCGACAAGGACACGTGCGATGAAATCCGCAACTGTTTCCATCTCGTTTTCATACATACCTAAGCGAGTAATCTCAACGGTACCTATACGTATCCCGCCAGGATGATCCCGATCTTGAGCTTTGTCTGCCGGAATCAGATTCTTATTGCTAATAATGTTTGCTCTCTCTAAGAGTTGCGACACCTGCGACCCACCTCCAAACTGCCGCACGTCGGCGATCACCTGATGAGTAGCCGTGTAGCCTTTGTGGGCACCGAGAACTGGAATACCACGCTCAGCCAATGCTGCACCTAGTGCCTGTGCATTACGTACAATCTGAGCCATATAGACAGGACCATAGGCAAGCATTTCGGCTGCCGAAACCGCTAGTGCCGCAACCCGGTTTACTTGATGAGAGCCAGCAAGCACTGGAAAGATCGCATGAGTGATCGGAACAGTTAGCTGCGGATCATTCCACACGACAATTCCGCTCAGAGGTCCACTAAAGGTCTTGCCTGCCGACCCCGTCATGACCGCCGCACCTTCTCGCAACGGATCCTGAAACTGCCCACCAGCTATCAACCCCAGTTGATGGGCACCATCACAGTAGATGGTGCCACCCCACTCAGCAACCGTGTCATGCATGGCTTGTAGAGGAAAGGGAAAGAGTGTCATCGTGGCACCCAAAGAGACCAGCTTGGGACGCACGAGTGGCGCAACTTTACGGAAGAGGTCGATATCAACCTCAAGTTCGACTGGGTCGAAAGGAATATCCACAATCTTCAATCCACGCACGCCTGCTGGCCCATCACTGCGATGACTCGAATGACCACCATAGGGTTGGGTAAGGCTCATAATTACGTCGCCTGGCTCTGTAAGTGCGGCGTATACTGCCATGATGCCGACAGTGCTGGCAATTAATCGGTAATCAGCATAGCGGGCACGAAAGACTTTTTTCAGCAACTCGACACATAGAGCTTCAATCTCATCGATATAGCGAGCACCAGCAAACCATCGATTCACTGAACCAATATTTCCTACAGAAGCGCGGCTGCCCACTTCAGCTGCGAGCAACCCTCTGACTGTTGGGCTAGCAAGGGATTCAGGAGCAATCAAGTTCAGACACTGTTTGCCGCGCCACTCCTGATCGCGTGCAACCGCAACCAGCACCGCGTCCTGCATCTCTTGAGGTGTGCGACAAGCATCAAGAAGCTGCCTGGCACTCGCAAGGATAGAAGGGTCGTGAACTTCTTTCTGCTCGGTTGGAAAATGGGCCTCTTGCATAGTGCAGCCTCCTTGAAGAATACAAATTATAAAGCAAAGCTGGTTCAGACAGATGTCTCACCCGCACAGATAGTATACATAAAGGAGAGGACAACATCTATAGGTATTTCTGCTCATTCAAATTACATTGCTGTGTGAGTATACGTCATGGCTTCATTACCTTTTCCCTATTTGCACTTGCTTTCATCTCCACTATAGGTATTTTATCCTATTCTATTGATACCACTACAATTTCGTAACACTTCTCAAAAAATGAGAAGTTTCCCTGATGCAATTGATAATGGTCAAGGGTATACTTTCGCTGGTAGTTAAGCGACCAAAGCCCTCAGTGCTGGCATTGCTCCAGATGAAATTTCTGTTGCAGAGAAGAGGAAGTGGACATGTTTGTGATCGTATCCACCTATCTAGCCAAAACCGGTGAGGAGGATGCCATCATTGCTCTACACGAGGACTGGCAACGTAATCATGCTTCAACTGTCAAGAACCACGTAGCATGGGAACTCCTTAGAAAAATTGAAGCACCTCGCGAATTTATTGCGATTGCTCACTATGAGAGCGAGGAGCTAGCAAAAGCGGCAGAAAACAACCTCGCACAAGATGCGTGGTTCTGCCGTTTTGTGAGTCTGATTGAGGAGGGGCCAGTACATGCGTACTGTACCAGTGAGTGGCGGTTTCGATAACACAAGAATTATTTTACTTAAACCAGTGGAAATGGCATATGACATTTATTACTATTTGTATAACCGCTCTTAATAACTCATTTCATGCAAGACCTATTGGAAACGGTGCTTACCATCATATCTATATTAAGACAAGGATAAGGCGCGATGAATGTATCTATAGACCGCGACACTCAACTGAAAGAAGAAGATAAGCTAGCAGAGCAGCTAGCCTACTGGAAGAAGCAACTTAAAAATGCCCCTGCCGTTCTGACACTGCCCACAGATCGCCCACGACCCACAATTCAGACGTATCGAGGGGCAGCACATCGGTTCGTACTTTCTAAGCACCTAACCGACGATCTCAAAGCCTTAATTTGTCGAGAAGGAGTGTCCCTGCATACGCTCCTTGTTGCAGCCTTTCAGATACAGCTTCATAGATACACTGGGCAGGATGATTTGCTCATTGGCTCTCCTGTTTCAGGTCGCATTCAGTCAGAGACCGAAAAGCTGCTCGACCCCTCTATTAACACAGTAGTATTGCGTACCAACCTATCAGGCAATCCTACCTTTCGTGAGGTGCTGAAGCGAGTAAGCAAGGTGATCCACGAGGCTCATGCTCATCAGGGTGTGCCTTTCGAGTATCTAGTCGAGGAGTTGCAAATCGAACGGAATGTGGCTCAGAACCCACTCTTCCAGGTGATGTTGACCCTTGAACCCCAATCCCCTACACTTCCTCCGGGAAGGACTTTGGCTCAAATGAATATCGAGACCAACGCATCCAAAGTTGATCTATCGCTCGAACTCTATGATCAGCCAGAGGGACTCACTGGACACTTCGAGTACAACACCGACTTGTTTGATACGGTGACAATTCATCGGATGACTGGGCACTGGCAGACGTTGCTAGAAGGTATCGTGGCTGATCCAGCACAACACATTGGAGAGATACCTCTCTTGACAAAGACGGAGCAACATCAGCTATTGATGGAGTGGAACATCGCAGACATCGAGTACCCAAGCGACAGGTGCATCCATCAGCTCTTTGAAGCTCAGGTGGAGCGCACACCTGATGCGATAGCAGTCGTCTTCAAGGAGAAGTCTCTAACGTACTCAGAACTTAATAGGAAGGCTAATCAACTAGCGCACTTTCTACAAAAACAGGGGGTGGGGCCAGAGGTGCCTGTGGGCATTTACGTGGAGCGTTCTTTAGAGATGGTAGTGGGACTACTAGCTATCCTCAAGGCGGGGGGTGCCTACGTACCACTGGATTTAACCTATCCAGCAGAGCGGCTAGCCTTCATGCTGGCAGATACTCAGGCACCAGTGTTGTGTACTCAACAGCAATTCGTTACAAAGCTACCCAAGTACGAAGGACATGTAGTTTGCCTGGATACTGACGGGGAAAAAATTGCCCAAGAAAGCAAGGAGAATCCAGTCAGCACAGTAACAGACAATTGCTTGGCTTATGTGATCTACACTTCTGGCTCCACTGGTAAACCAAAAGGTGTCTTAATAAACCACGTCAGCGCGGTACGTCTTTTTGAAGCTACTCGTGCCTTGTTTCACTTTGATCATCGCGATGTATGGAGCCTTTTTCACTCTTATGCATTCGATTTCTCGGTGTGGGAGCTATGGAATCCCCTGGTTTCTGGTGGGCGAGTCGTGGTAGTTCCCTACGAGGTGAGCCGATCTTCAGAAGCATTTTACAACTTGTTATGTACAGAGCGAGTGACGATACTCAACCAGTGCCCCTTTGCCTTCCACCAACTCATTCGCGTGGAAGAGTCTTCTGATACTGCCCAATCTCTGGCCTTACGTGTGGTTATCTTCGGGTGTGAAGCCTTTGAGGTCCAAAGTTTGAAGCCATGGGTTGATAGGCAAGGAGACCAGGCTCCTCAGTTAGTCGTTATGTACGGTCCTACCGAAACAACGGTCTTTGACACCTATTATCCGCTATCGACAGCAGATATGGAGCGTGCATCTGGAAGTATTATCGGTAGACCTATCCCTGGTTCACACATCTACATATTGGATCACTACAGACAACCCGTACCTATTGGTGTATCTGGCGAAATCTATATTGGTGGCACAGGATTAGCACGTGGTTACCTTCATCGTCCAGAATTGACCGCTGAACGTTTCGTACCAAATCCTTTCAGCCAAGAGCTTGATGCTCGCCTCTATAAGACAGGTGATCTTGCACGCTACCTGCCTAACGGGAATGTCGAGTTTTTAGGACGAGTCGATGACCAGGTAAAGATTCGAGGCTTCCGCGTTGAATTGGGTGAAATTGATGCAGTACTCAGCCTGCATCCTGCAGTGGCTCAGGAGGTGGTTGTAGTCCGTGAAGACACTTCTGGCGACAAACGCTTAGTTGCGTATATTGTCGTGGCTCAGGGACAAACTCTCACGATTAAAAACCTGCGAAGCTACTTAGCCGAGAGACTGCCAACGTATATGGTACCTTCTGCCTTCATGCTCCTGGATACTTTACCACTGACACATAATAGCAAAATCGATAAGCGTGCCTTACCGATACCAAAGCAGGCAGAGCGTACAGCAGAAGAAATCTATGTACCCCCGACATCAGTGGTGCATTACCAGTTGATACAGATATGGGAAGAGCTGTTGGATGTACAGTCCATTGGAATTCGAGACAACTTTTTCGATTTAGGAGGCCACTCTTTACTTGCCGCTCGCCTCGTTGCCAGCATAGAGCAGGTCTTTGACCAGAAAATCTCTCTCGCTACCCTCTTTGCTGGACCAACCATAGAACAGCTAGCGAATGCTCTGCAAACGGAGGAAAAAGAGGAGCGTTCTCGCACTCCAATCGTCGTGGTTCAGGCTGGTGCATCCAAACGACCTTTGTTCTATTTGCATGGTGACTGGACAGGTGGTGCTTTCTATTGCTTCCATTTAGCACGCGAACTAGGACCGGACCAACCATTTTACGCACTCGAACCGTATAGGTTTGATGATCTTCCGATGCCACTCACAATTGAGATGATGGCTGCAGCTCACATTCAGTCAATACGTGCCGTTCAGCCAGAGGGACCTTACCTGCTGGGGGGCTGGTGCAATGGTGGCCTTGTAGCCTATGAAATAGCTCGACAACTGCATGCAGCAGGGCAGACAGTTGATCTGCTAGTATTATTAGATCCTATGTATCTTGGTTATTACTCACCGCGTAGATTCCTGCGCGTGGTAATCAGTCAATTAGGTGACCTCATAGGATTGAGACCAGATAAGCAGTTAGACTGGTTTCTCCGTCTACTACATATGAGTGACCCTCTGCTAAATGTATATTGCCGTTTGCAAAATGTGCATCACGAGAGTTCGCACGACTCCATACGCTTGATAATCAACGATACGATCAGCTTCGCGCGACAGAAAGTTATGTCAATCATAAAAAAATCTGCGAACATGGTTGAGCACGGACCAGCCTCACATCCACACCTCGATTCGCTTACCCTAAAAGCTCAAGCTCGCAGTCACCAAGATCATTCAGGCGTACTTGAATGGATAGGTATGGGTTACATGCCATCTAGCCCTTATCCTGGCAAGATCACGTTCTTTTGGCCGAGTACAGAGCCGTGGCATGTCGCCTCAGGAGGATGGCTTAATGTAGCTGAAGCTAAAAATGCTCAAGACATAGAGGCTTATGTCATCCCTGGCAACCAGGAAACCTGGAGAATCGAACATCTCCATGCTTTGGCCGAACGTTTGAAGGCATGTCTCAACGAGGTGCAACTCATAGGTGCCGTGCAATAGCTCGGCACCTTCATAAAGATTTTGAAAAGGATGCATGGATGCGTATAGATAAAGATGAGCGTAGTGAGGTCTCTCTTTTACAAACAGATACACTCATTGATAAATATGATGCCAAAATACCGCGATCCAAGATTCCCTTGTTACCAAAAACGCCCAAAAAGACGCATTTAGAACGATTGCCCTTCAGTAATACAACCCCTGCAACGATGCGAGTAATCAGAGAAGTGCCACTCAAAATTGGAACTTCCGAGAGTGTGATGGTCGGTCAATGGAACTTTAAAAATGTCTATAAGTACATTATGACTGATCCTCAGTATAAGAATGCTATATTTAATATGGCAGGCACATTCATTTTGAGCGCATTAGGATTTTTCTTTTGGATAATAATTGCACGGCTGTATAAGACAGAAAATGTCGGTATTGCTACTACCCTCATCTCTATAATGACATTATTAAGCACCTTTACCGTTATGGGCTTAAACTCAAGTTTAACTAGATTTCTTCCCAAATCTATTAATAGAGATGAGTTAATTAATTCTTCGTTTGTCATTGTAACGATTGCTACGCTTTTACCTTGCGTTATATTTTTGCTAGGATTACAAATATTCTCGCCACAATTATTATTTTTACGCTCTAATGCACTTTACATTTTATCGTTCATTATTTTTATAATTTTTTCTTCGTGGAATATTCTTGTTGATAGTGTTTTTATAGCTTTTAGAGCCGCCAGTAACATACTCATAAAAAATACTGTTATCAGCGTATCAAAACTTATACTTCCATTTGCACTTATCGCATTTGGTGCCTATGGTATTTTTGCATCTGCGGCTTCAGCCCTGGCTCTTGGTGTGCTTGTCGGCCTGATTATATTGAGTCTCAAATTTAAAGTCAGGCACTCAATTTCAGTGAATGTTTCCTTGCTAAAAAAACACTCGGCGTATTCGCTAGCAAATTATGTAGTAGTTTTTATGCGTAGTATGCCAGCACTCGTATTGCCCGTCATAATATTAAATGTCTTATCAGCAAAATATGCAGCGTATTTTTATGTTGCTTCTATGATACAAAATGTTTTGTTGATTATTCCCCAGGCTACCGAGCAGTCATTACTCGCAGAAGGTTCACATAACGAAGTGGAACTAAAAAAGCATATAAAAAAAGCACTTTCAACGATTATAGTAATTCTTATTCCGTCAACAATAATAATCGTTTTATTCGGTAATATATTGTTACAGTTCTTTGGGAAAAGTTTTGCAAGTGAAGCCTTTCAATTTTTACAACTCTATAGTGCATCTACGATCTTTACGGCACTACTCTTAATTGCCAGTGCTATTTTGAACATAAAGCACAAGATAAAAACGCTCGTTATTATGAATGTACTATTTGCTGTTTTGACATTGTGTCTATCCTATGCTTTTATCTCCAGTAAATTGGTTGGCATAGGATGGGGCTGGATACTTGGGCAAGCAATTGCAGGGATAGTAGCTACATACTTCATAATCCGAAACTACTCAGATAACTCTGAACCACAAGCGTTGCCAGATAAGGTCCAGAAGGTACTAGAGTAATGATGACGTACATTTGATATTTTCCAACAATCAAGTCTCACGGTAGCGTAGCAGTGTTAGAGCAACTGATTAGTTACGAAAGGTTGAACCGATGGACATAAAAACAAAACAGCTTTTCAAAGCTGTGACTTTATCATTGATAGGAGTAATTTTAGTAGTAGGAGTGATCTCTTTTTACAACTTAAATAGTACATCAATTCATAACGAACTTGTTGCTCTTTATCTACTTCCAAAGCCTGAAAAATTAACCGAGCTTTATTTCAACGATAATGCGAATCTGCCAAGCTCTGCAACAAAGAACCAGGCAAACGTGGATACTGCTCCAACGTTAAGTTTCGCATTTGTCGTCCATAATCTCGAGACGACCGATTATCAGTATGTCTACGAGGTATCCGTGAATCTTAACGGCACAAGGCATATCATTGATAGCGGAAAAGTATTGGTTAAGAACAACCAATACTATAGCAAGAATGAGAAATTCAATCTCATGAATGTGCCTGGGCGTCAAGAGGTGGTTGTTGAATTAACCAACAAACACCAGGCGATAGATTTTTGGGTACAGCTGCAGTAAGCAGTGAAAAAGGGGAAACTCCTTGAACATGGAGAAAGTACTTGGACAACATAGTATGTCTAAGCAAAGCGCCACCGTCTTCAAACAAAAATAGAAAAGGGGGATAACTTAAGATGGAAAAAATTACGATCTTGATACCATGCCACAACGAAGAACTAGGTATAGCCAAAGTGCTGGATGCCATTCCTTATCAAACGTTAGATAAGCATGGATTTGAATACAAAGTTATTGTTATTGATAACAACTCCTCTGACAGGACCAGGGAAGTCGCGGAGAGCAAGGGAGCTCATGTTATTTTTGAACATGTAAAAGGCAAAGGCAACGCGATACGTAGGGCATTTAATTCTATCGACAGCGACACACGATATGTCGTAATGCTTGATGGTGATAACACCTACCATGCCGAAGAAATGCTGAGGCTTGTAGAACCTATTGCGAATGGTTTTTGTGACGTCGTTATTGGCTCACGGCTTGCCGGGAAAATCATGAAAGATTCCTTTAAGGTGCAAAATCGCTTAGCCAATTGGCTGTATACCTTTTTAGTAAGGTATTTTTACAGAGCAAATATCACTGACGTCCTGAGTGGCTATTTTGCTTGGCGAGCAGATGTCGTCCTAGAGATGAGAGATCATTTAAGGTCAGATGGGTTCAGCATCGAAATGGAAATGGTCTCTAAATTGATAAAGTTAAATTATTCCATTTATTCGGTGCCAATTACTTATAATATCCGTGAAGGTGAAACAAAGCTTGAGTCTATCAAAGATGGATTAAAGATTCTTTTTACCTTTTTCCACAATATTTTCTGGTCTCCGGTAAATACATCGGTTGTTAAAAATAATGTTGATTTACTCAAACCAGTGGATGAAAGGGAAACCGTTGATTTGACAAATTAGTCGCTAAGGATAGTTATATCAGTTTTTTATTAACATTTCGGTTAATTCTAACAAGGACAGAATTTTTGAACATCTACTCCTTCGAGAAAAGTGTACGATTATCAAAGAAACGAGCATCGACAAGGGGGAATTAAAGTGACAACTTTACCAAGCCAACGTACAATTCCATCAAAAATAGAACCGGAAGAACCTCTCAATGTAGTTATTGTCGTTACATATGCCTATCCATACATTGGTTCTGGCTTAGGAGTTGTAGCGAAGTGTCAAGCAGAATATTTAGCGTCTCAGGGACATAATGTAACATTGATAAGTAGTAACATCCCACAAACATCTCAAATGTTTGTACTTAATGGTGTCAACCATATTAAAGTTCCAGCAGTAGCTCTATTAGAACGGTTACACATTCCAGTTCCTATTCTTTTCTTTAATAAAAGAGCTATTACAGCAATTAAGAATGCGGATATTGTACATGTTCATGATATATTATATCCTTCTTCCTTTTTTGCCGCAATTTTAGCGAAGCTGCAAAGAAAACGGGTGATTCTTACACAACACGTTCCCCATGTTCAGTATCAAAATATAATAATAAACACGATAGAAAGATTGTGTTTTTATTCTATAGGATTAGCTACCCTTTGGGCAAGCGATGCTGCGATAGTATTAAATATCTCTGTTCATAAATGGATAGGAAAATATAAAGATGCAGTATATCTTCTTTCTAATGGGGTAGATTTCAAGTTATTTAATAAGCCAACAGAGCAAGAAAAACAGGACATACGAAAGCACTATGATATACCACTTGATAAATTCGTCGTTTTATTTGTCGGCAGATTTGTTCCTAAGAAGGGATTTGATATTCTATACAACGCAAAAGACCCTTCTTACCTTCTAGTATTTGTTGGCGGAGGCATCATTCCCGAACACATAGTATCTGATAATTCAGTAAGAATTATGGGGCCACTACCGCAGGAAGAATTAGCTATGATGTATAAAGCTAGCGATGTATTTATTCTTCCTTCTTATGGTGAAGGATTCCCTCTTTCCATTCAAGAAGCTATGGCTACCGGGTTACCAATTATTACTAGTAAACACAATAGGTTCGATCAGATATATGACAATCCGCTTATTACTTACATAGATATAACAGAATTAGATATTACTTCAGCAATCAAAAAAATACAATCCGATACAACACTCCAACAGGAGATGGGTCAATACTCTAGTAAAATAGCTAGAGATAACTACTCTTGGGAGAAAAATTGTACAAAATTAGTAGATATTTATCGTAAAAAGACTCCATTAAGTAACAAGAGAGAGATAAAAAGGAATGTTTGAATCATGTCTAAAATGATCCTTAGCGCACCAACAATCATACAAGTAATATCCTATTATCCACCTCATCTAGGAGGTATGGAAAATTGTGCGGCGCAGATCGCTGAGGGATTTGTAGAAAGAGAATACAAAGTGTCAGTTTTTACATCTGATGTGAGCTATTCTCAGGAGGTTATTGGCTCAAAACCGCAGGTTCATTATTTAAAGTCGATTGAATTTGCACATACGCCAATTATATTTACTTTGTTTTTTCGGCTTCTTGCTTTACCGCGTCACTCTCTTATACACCTTCATGTCGCACAGGCATTCGTGCCAGAAGTTGTCTACTTAATATCCAGATTGAAAAAAATCCCCTATATAGCGCATATTCATCTTGATGTAGACGCATCAGGTCCCTTTGGCTTTTTACTAAAACCCTATAAGAATGTGTTTCTAAAACGGGTCTTGAAATCTGCATCAAAAATAATTTGTCTTTCAGAGCCTCAGAAAAAGCTTATTGCTGAGAAATATGCTCTCCCTTTAGATGCCATTGCCGTGATACCTAATGGAGTTGGAGAAATATATTTCACAAATAAAAAAGTAAAAGAAAACATCGTTCCTCATTTGTTATATGTTGGCAGGCTTGCACCACAAAAAAAAATTCCCCTTCTAATTGAAGCACTTTCAAAGATGAAAGAAAATGTGCATCTGGATATCGTGGGTGAAGGTGAAGACAGAGTACTAATAGAGTCATTGATTAGCAAGTACCAACAACACAATATTATATTGCACGGTAAAAAGAGCGGATGTGAACTTATTGAGATGTATAAGTCAGCTGATATATTTGTGCTGCCTTCAATCAAAGAAGGTCTTTCTCTTTCTATGCTCGAAGCACTCGCAGCCGGCCTTCCTGTAGTAGCTTCCGATTCACCTGAGATACGTGAAATCCTTGCTCAATGCGGTGTACTCATTCAAGAGCCGACTGCCACAAACTATGCAAATGCTTTGGATACACTTATATCCAATAAAAGTGAAATACAAAGGCTAAGTACTTTATCAGTACAAAAAGCTCGTTCTTATTCGTGGGAAAACGTCTTGGATTCCATAGAAGATATTTATAAAGAGGTTCATCATGAAATTTGGTAAAAAAACATTGTTTTCCCTCTTACTTGGGCTTGAAATTTTCGTCAATATACTTGAACTGATACATGTTAACTTTCTAGGTACAACGACGCTTCTTGCCTTCTTTACCTCTATTGTATTACCAGGTCTCTTCATCTCATTAATTTTGAAGATTCGAAAGATATCTTTTTGGGAAAATCTTGTATTAATTGTAGGACTCAGTATTGCTTTTTTGGAATTTGGTGGATTACTCCTAAATATCCTCCTGCCATTACTTGGAATAAAAAATCCACTAGCATTTCAAAATATTGTCATTGGTTTTGATGTATACAAATTACTACTCTTTATCCTGGCCTGGATAAGAACAAAGCAACTTGTATTTCGGATTCAGCTTCCCAGGCACTCAAAGATCGAAAAACTATTCTATGCCTTGCCTGTATTCTTCCCTGTACTCTCCACTTTGGGAGCTATTGTTTTAAATAACGGTGGCAGTAATAGCCTGACCCTCATTTTACTAGGAGTCATCGCGTCCTACGGTTTGCTGCTGATACTCTTTCGAGATAAAATATCGGTTGATCTCTACCCCTTTGCACTATTTTTTATAGGATTAGCCTCTTTGTTTACCACCTCCCTCCGCAGCTGGTACATAACAGGACATGATATTGAAACAGAATATTACGTTTTCAAGCTTACAAATTCACATCACATCTGGAATATGGCATTTTATCAGGATGCCTATAATGCTTGTCTTAGTATCACTATACTACCTACCATTCTCACCAATCTCTTATCCATACAAGATATGTATGTTTATAAAGTTATTTTTCAAATACTATTTGCGATTTCACCTGTATTAGTGTTTTTCATTTTGAGGAACTATACTACACCAATACTTGCTTTTTTGTCCGCTTTCTTGTTTATGTCTTTCCCAACATTTTTCAATGATATGCCCATGTTAAATCGGCAAGAAATAGGATTCATCTTCTTTGGACTAGCACTGTATGTGATGCTCGAGCCTGTTCAGCTTCAGCAATCTTACAAAAAGTTTGGTGGATTTTCCCTTTCTCTACCTTTACACTTTCCTCAAGTGAGGTTGAGAGATAAGATACCAAGTGGTATTAAGGAGGTGGTCTTAAGGTTAAATGAGCATAAAGGTGTTGTGCAGCTAGCCTCTATAAGTAATCGTGCCCTGACAAACAAGGTGCATTGCACAAATTGCGATGCCGTTCTGCCTTCGTATGCGAGCTTTTGTGGTGTCTGCGGAGTTAAGCTCGATAAGAGTATCAAAGTATGGTCAATGCGAAAGATATTGTTCATTATTTTTGCGCTCAGTGTTATCGTTTCTCATTACTCAACAAATTTCGTTTTACTTGCATTGGTAGTATTCTTATATATCTCGATGCTACTAATTTCCTTGCCATTTGTGAAAAAGACCCTGGCTTTGCTGATATCAAAGCCTCGTATCAAGCCCCAAATTACATTTCCTAAGAAAGCATTTCTCAGCCTACCACTTGTATTGCTCCTCATTTCAACAACGTATGTTTGGAATGACTTATATACGCATTCATCAAACCATGCGGGTTCAGTAATATCGGAAGTTATCAGCGGCCTATTTGTACAATCGAACGACAAGTCAAGTGATCTCTCTCTTAGTATCTTCGCTTCTAACAAAACTGATCCTCAACAACAACTTAATGATTATATTCAGAGTCTGGAACAAATACAAGAACCAAATACATCAACAAACACAAATCAACTCTATAGTACATCAATAACTGATAAATATCCGACACATCTTATTCCGCAAGATCAACTTGCACCAACACCATTAGGGAATTTTTTAGTTTCTTTGCATATCCCAGTATTCAACATTCAGGCAGAATCAAGGGTACTTGCAGCTTATTCCTTGCAAGTTTTTGTATTTATCGGTTTGCTAGCTGCCTTTTTCTTGAAAAGGGAAAAAGCGTTTGATCTGCAATATTTGCTTCTCTGTGTAGGTGCTTTTTTTCTTCTCGCTCTTATAACTGTGCTGCCTGCTTTATCACTAGAGTATGGAGTACTGCGAATGTTCCAACAATTTCTTTTTATATTTTCCTTGCCAATTGTGCTTGGCTTTAGTTCAATACTATTTTTTGCGAAAGAGCAAAAAAGAATACTTTTTACTGGAATAGTAGTCATCGTCTTCTTTTTAAACTTAACAGGATTTATTGCACATCTTACAGGAGATTACTATCCTCAAATGACCCTGGATAATGCTGGTTTGTACTATGACGCTTACTATGTTGATAAATCAGAGGTTTTTGCTATAGTGTGGCTCTCAGAACATGATGCCAATAACGAACCTGTGCAGGCTGCAGCAGCGACTGGAAAACAACTGCTGGCTTACGGAAATATAACTCCGGTGAACGATATTTTACCACCAGTAATTCAAAAAAATGCTTATGTGTTCATAAAAGTTTCAACCTCTACACAGGTTACCTTTGATAAATCTACCCTTATTTTCAAATCATCTAAGCCCTTTTTAGATGATAATAAAAATCTTATTTACAGCAATGGTGAATATGACGTTTATAAATGATTATTTAACTGTGAGTTAGAAATGTGCAAGAAAAAGTATTTGTAATAATTCGCGTAGAATACGTAATCGGTGATGAAGAGAACACCATTGAAAAAATACATCTGAAAGAGTTTGCACCATGAAAGTCGGCCTCATTTCACCCTACTTTGCACCAGCGCGCGGAGGAGTTGAAACGTTTACGCTCAAAACTTGCATATGCCTGCGAGACAAATATGGTCATGACGTCTTCGTTGTCACCAGCGGAAACGATCATGACTCGATGCTCGTCGAGGAGCGAGTGGGCTTCAAGACGTATACTCTGCCTGCGGTCATGAAGATATCCAACACACCCGTCGGCCTTGACTGGCATGGGAAGTTACGCAAGATTTTCACAATAGAGCAGCCAGACGTTATCAACGCTCACATGCCCGTTCCCTTCCTGGCAGATATTGCTGAACGAACACGTGGTCAGATACCTCTTGTGTTGACTGTCCACAATGACATTGAGAAGTCAAGTTTCCTTGGTAGGCTTATGAGTGCTGGCTACTACTGTGTACTCGGGGACAAGACGCTTGAGCGAAGTGATGGCATTATCGCGACATCCAACTATTATGTAGACTCTTCGCGCCGATTGAGTGCCCAACGTTCAAAATTAACCATTGCCACATGTGGCGTGGACACCGATCTGTTTCACCCACAGTCTTCCAATGGTCTCGTCGTCCGCAAAGGCTATGAAGGTAGGCGGATCATCCTCTTCGTTGGATCAATGGATGCAACCCACGCTCATAAAGGACTTGACATTCTAATCCGTTCCATAGCTCAACTTCGAGATCGCTATAAGGACATCCTTCTCCTGGCAGTTGGAAAAGGCGATGCAATTCCCAGGTACCGGAAATTGGTGAACAAGTTTGGCCTCAACAATCACGTCCTGTTTCCCGGCCCAGTTGAAGACTTCGAGTTGGCGGATTTCTACCGTTTGGCGAACGTGTGCGTTTTGCCATCCACCAATCGGTCAGAGGGTCTTGGTTTAGTGTTGCTCGAAGCGTCAGCATGTCAAACGCCAGTTATCGGAACTCGCGTAGGTGGTATTCCCTTCGTTATCCGAGACAACATAACAGGTCTCTTGGTCGAGCCGGGAAACGTCAACGCGTTGGCACGGGCGATAGACCGAGTCCTGGCAGACTCCGAGCTAGCAACTTCTTTGGGTACCAACGGCCTTCATTGCGTGAAGGAACACTTCACATGGAACACCTCTGCGGAAGCAACAAACTATGCGCTTTTACGCGCTGTGTATGGCCGTCGAGAGAAAATCTAATAAAGAGTTAAATGCATCTTTACTGAAAGCTTGAACAAGTGAACCATATTTAAAAATAGAGGGGTACAAATATGAAAGTACTTGAAATAATCAGCGCAGGATACGCGGCTGGTGGTGCAGAGAACTACCTATTAAAAATCAATCACTATTTGCTAGATAAAGGTTATAGCCTTAAAACTCTTGCAAGTGATTTAGGAGCCGATGAGAACCATTTTAATGAGTATGTCTTTAAAAGCATTCCTTCTAATCCCTTAAAATTACTGTTCTTTCTTTTTAATCCACACTCATTTTTTGCCTTGAAAAGAGTATTGAAGGAGTACAAGCCAGATATTGTACACCTTCATACTATGAATCAAGTCACATCATCTGTGCTATTTTTACTCAAAAAGTATCCTACAGTAATGACTCTACATGGACCAGAGCCGTTTGTTAATGAATTGTTAATTTGGTTTTTGCGCCCCTCGTGGTTTAAGTCTGTTCTTTATGACCCAAAAAATTTGAATACAGTAGGTAAGTTGGCATATTTCTACTTTAATTCCATTCAAAAAATCTTCTATAAAATTGGACTTAAGAATGTAGATATATTTATCGCGCCAAGTAAATATATTGAAAACGTAGCAAAGACAGAGATGCTATCACAGATAGTTCATGTGCCTTACTTCATTGAGCCGCTAAAATTTCAGGAATGGCTACTATTTCAGGAATTAAAAAATAATTACAACGTGCTTTTTGTTGGACGTTTGGAAAAATTTAAGGGAGTCGAATTCATAATAAAAGCCATTCCTGCAATCATCAAAATACTTCCTCAAACTACACTCACTATTATCGGTGATGGGCCTTATAAGAATGAGCTAATCAATTTGACGAAAACATTACACATCGAGGACTGTATTCAATTCAAAGGTTGGATAGAGAATAAAGAGCTTGGGACATATTATAGCAAGGCAAGTATTGTCGTCGCGCCTTCAACCGTGCCAGAGGCTTTTGGTCTTGTCATTCTGGAAGCAATGAGTATGGGAAGACCTGTGATTGCAACAAATGTTGGAGCAATTCCTGAAATTATTGACAATGGAGTAAATGGCTATCTGGTTGAACCTAACAATTCAGAACAAATAGCTGAAAAAGTAATAAAACTGTTCTTAGAAGAAAATTTATTAACAGAATTGGGGAGAAATGCTCGCAAAAAAGCGGAAGAGTTTAGTATAGAAAAACATCTAGAGAACTTGGAAAGAGTTTATACAGAGCTAATGAGCAAGTATAATCGACAAACTACAGATAACTGCTCACCTCCGTTAGAGACGTATCAAAGTGTGTTACATTCAGTAAAATAAAAGCATAGGGGAAAAAAGGACATGCAGGGGTCTACCGGAAGAACGCTAAACATAGTTGCTCATGAAGACGATGATCTTCTCTTTCTTAGTCCAGACTTGCTGCATGCCATTCAAGCTGGTCGCACAGTTAGAACGCTCTTCCTCACTGCGGGTGACTCAGGTGCTGGTGCCGACTATTGGCAGAGCCGCGAATCCGGTGTACAAGCCGCTTATGCTCAAATGTGTGGTGTTGCTAATTCCTGGACTCAGACTGATGCCGGTATTACAGACTGTCCAATCCCAATTTTTACACTCTCGGGACATCCGTCTGTCTCCCTCGCCTTTATGCGACTCCCCGATGGTAATAGCAATGGGTTGGGATTCTCATCTACTCGTCACGAGAGCTTACAGCATCTCTGGACAGGTTCAATCTCGACAATTGACACGATAAACGGCTCGTCAAGTTATAGCAAAGCAACACTCACAAGTACACTAACCAATTTGATGGTATCTTTCCAACCAGATCAAATCAATACTCAGGATTACGCTGGTACCTACGATGATGGAGACCACAGTGACCACCACTCAGTTGCCTATTTTGTTCTTGCAGCAGCACAACAGTATACATCCCCACATAGCTTGACAGCATATGAAAGTTATACAATCTACTCTCGTCTTGCTAACGTCACTGGCACTGATCTTACTGCTAAGCAGAACGCTTTTTATGCCTACGCCCACTATGACAAAGTTATTGGTGGTGTGCCAGAGTTTCTTCCAGAGTCTTGGCGAAGGAATGTGAGGCTCCGTCGGATTGTATTCTCGTTACGCACGATACGCCCACGAGTTCATCGTTTGCTCGAAGTTGTGACACACTTCCTCAGCCGTAACAGCAAATCATCCTGCGTCGATATGTCTTTCGCTGATTGGCTGCAACGTCAATACACAGTGGACTCGGTATCCTACGGAGGCAATCAGCCTCTAAGTGCTAAAGCTAACTCTAACCAGACAGACTAGCACAATGGTAAGAGCCTACCCCTTTCCTACCAGGGTATGAGTTGTTACTTCCATAGCAATAACTCAGGTGTTCCCCTATCGGATATTCACTGTTACTGTATATACTAGCGAAGTACAAGCATTGCTCGTTGAGCATGTATGAGATAGTATAGTAAGGTGAACACTCCCTTTGCTGGTAGCCTGGTATACAGCATAATACGAGTCAGAAACAGGATCATAATGGAACAATTCTGCAGGTTGTAAGATACCATTTGCACTTAAGGAAGATGAGTAATTATTGTTGTCATTTAACTGAAGTTTAAGACCAATTCGATCAGATACATGCAAGGTTTTTGTCGTGTGATTATCAGCGTTTTTAACCAGGTAACTTTGTGACGTAACAACTGTTGCCGCTTTAAGAGAAGGGTTATTTTTTCCTAAAGCATATTCTTGAAGGATATATGCTGCAGGGAAGAGATAATCACCATTGTTTTTTACTATAGCCCAAGCATCAGGATATTGATCGCGGCTATACAAATCAAAGGCTACTGCTCCAATGATCTGGCTGCTATGCATTTCTTTTAGTGCCTGATACACGCCTTGATAAATGTTTGCTTGTAACTGCGGGCTACCAATTGTCTCCTGATCACTCACAGCATCACCATTTGCTTCCCCAAATTCCCCAATAAGTATTGGCTTTGTGGTCTGTAAGCCGTTCTCGACTTGTGATACAAACACTTTTGTTTTCAGATTAGGATTCAAACCAATCCCCAAATTATTACTATCCAGTCCGCCATACATATGAATAGAATAAAAATCAACAATAGTAGCTATTTTTTGACCAGCAGAGAAATCTGACCAATTGTAATTATTAGGGTTATAAGGATCTTTAGGTGTTGCAGTGCTTGCCCACCATCCTACTGTTTGTTTAAGGTTTGGGTACTTTGCCTTGATCATGTTATGGGCTGTCTGAAGCATTTTTACATTAGCGTCTGTTAAAAGTGGCTCATTCTTAAGATCTACAGCATAAACAGCAGAGTTAGAAAAAACGCCACTATCAATATATTCCTGTACTAAATGCAAATAGAATAGGCGTATATCAGGAGTATAGTAGTTTGGGTCATTCGTCTCAGTCTCTATAAGGATGAGTGCTTTCATCCCCTTACTTTGCATCTTGTGGAGTACTTGATTCCATTGATCTCTCGTGTACACAGAATCTGCATTGTTATTAAAGCTTCGTTGTGCGTTCGTTATACGTATGAGGTTAATCCCGAGATGTGCAGCAATATCAATGAGATCCTCGCCTTTACTATTGACAATATAGTACGCCGAACTTGGTAGGATTTGACTCATATCAATGTTTTCACCATAGAATGTCGATGCATTCTTAGCAGAAGAGGATAAGAAGGGAAAAGTATTCAAGGCTAGATTGATATTAATATAAGGATAGAGTACAAGTATTGCTAGGCAGGCCAAAGTGAGAAAACTTCCCGTCCCTATTAGGATTGTAACTCTTTTTGTCTTTTGATTTAACGTTTGTAACATATTGTATCTTACCTTCTTATTCAGTACATATGAGTTTAAGTTACGATGACCCAACGTGTCAAGATAGTGGAATTGACAGTACCAAAGAGCCAACTTTGTTAGCCCACTATAATAAAGGCATGCTGCAAAGAATACCTTTATCTGCTCACCTATACATTGCTTCTCCTTTCACGACTATACCATAATTGTACTCATCATGTGATTGTGTTGCAAAGATAAAGCGGAGCAGAAAGGTTAATAGTAACATCCATAGAGGCTTGAGTAGCATGAGAATGGAAGAAAGAAGTGTTAGGAGCAAAAAAGAGTGTTAGTTCTGTTATTTATGTAGCTTACGAAAAAAGGTTAGAAAGCAAAAATAGTGCTTCTTAGAAAAACTATACAGCTGATGCGCTCCCCGTATGCGAACCAGCTGTAAGTAGTAGAAAGCCTCTCGTTTCCACACTTGGTGTGGATAAAAGATACTGTGATTTAGTGCCGCAGGTGCCTCCCTCTAAACCCTACATGCAAGCTTATCAGCGGCTGCTTGAAGCGTTGCTAGATTTTTAGCAAAACAGAAGCGTGCCATCACTGGTGCTTGCTTTGGATCGGCATAGAACGCCGAGGGGGGAATCGCTGCCACGCCCACGTCAATTGTCAGGTAGCGGCACAAGCTGACATCATCAGAGAAGCCCCAGGACCGCGCATCAGCCATCACAAAGTATGTCCCCTCGTGTGGCGCAACAACCATGCCAGCCCTCGTAAGAATATCTATGAGCAGTGTACGACGCACGCCATAGAACTCGCGTAACGCATTGTAATGGTCGGACTGTGACGCATCTTCCAGTGCCTCCGCGACTGCAGCTTGCAGTGGCGTTGCGATTGCGAAATTCACGAATTGATGTACGCGCCGGATCGCATCCGTCAACGGTGTTGGAGCAATGGCATAGCCAATCTTCCAACCCGTAACAGTGAAGCTCTTTCCTGCACTGTTGACCGTTACTGTGCGCTCCCACATACCAGGAAGGGATGCGATTGATATATGTTTTCCCTTAAACACCAGTCGGTCGTATACCTCATCTGCAATTACCAGGACATCATGCTCACGGCAAAGCTCCGCAATGCTCTGGAGTTCATCGAGGGTGAAGACCTTGCCAGTTGGGTTATGTGGAGTATTCACTAAAATGGCCCGTGTCCGGCTGTTGAAGCTCGCACGCAGTTCAGCGACATCAAAAGTCCAGCTCGCATTCTCTCGGTCATTTTCGCTGCTGTCTGGTGGTCTTAAGGTCACGTAGCGTGGCGTGCCTCCTGCCATGATAATATCCGCGATGTATGCGTCATAGGCCGGTTCAAAGACGATCACTTCGTCACCAGGATTGACCATCGCCATAATGGTGTCAAAGATGGCCTCAGACGCGCCACAGGTCACAGTCACTTCTGTCACTGGATCAGCCTCTACCCCATAATCACGCGCATAGGTAGCTGCGACCGCCTTCCGAAGTGCAATAATACCAGGTACTGGTGCATACTGATTTTGGTCCGCGTTGATGGCCTTAATTGCAGCAAGCTTGGCAAACTCAGGCCCAGCAAAGTCGGGCATGCCTTGTGACAAGTTAACGGCATTATGCTCAGCCGCTAAAGCGTTCATCTCGGTGAAGATCGTCGTTCCAAAACTGCTGATCCTCCCAGCCATAGGTGGTGTCATGTTCTGTGTCTCCTCTCATATTGACTGCTTACACTATTTATCAGCGGTCACCCGCACATACTACATAGAGCAGTATCATCATTATAGTTTACTTAGGAGTTTCGTCGCGAGCTAAACCCTGCACTGAACCTCTACCCGTAAAGACTGCATATTATCAATGTTCATTGGGTGTATGATCGATGCTGGCAAACGCATATTACGCGAGTGCTGCAATGCAATGGTAAGAAAGGTCGAAAAATCTTCCTTCCAGCTTTCCGGTACGTGCAAGGTATGCTTTATGGCTTGCTGCACAACAGCCTCTTTACGAGCTTCAGTGAAGGGACCGTGCTGCACTGAATGATCTAATGCAAGCGCGAGGTCTTTCCTTGCATTGACCACCGCCATCGTCCATTTCGGCAGAACGATCATAGTACAGCCAGGGATCACTTGAAAGACGGGCATGTTTCTACGCATTCTTGACACCGCTACGGTATTGATAGCAATTTTGAGATGTGAACTCAGCGTTTCAGCATGTTTCAGTTCTGGATAGAAATCTTTCAATTTATGCAGTGTTTGTTGAGTTCGCTGTTCAAGCTCAGGATGTCCGTCGTTCAAGCTTTGTGGGAACGAGGTCGGCACTTCGCCACTTTCAGGATTTAGCAGTGCTAATTCAATATGTGCTGCGGGCGGATGATAAATCATAGCGCATTCCTGGTTCATTGGACTCAGCATACCCCCATACTGATCTTCTAACTTCAGACACGTATAGGTCTTGGGGGAACCTTGTGGTAAGCTTGCGAACGATATCTGGCGTAAAGCAAAATAGATTTGGGGTAAGTCTAACATCGGGTTCAGTTTCTTCGCGAGTTGAAAGCCGCGTCCTGCGGCGGCTATACACACCTGATCTGCATTTATCGTTTCTCGATGTCCCGACTCGTCAAGAAAATGGATGGTCATAGTACCATCCCCTTTCTTTTCAATGTCGGTAACTTCATGGCCCTGCCGAAATTCGATTCCTAAGCGTTTGATTTCAGCTTCTAAAAGCGCAGCAACGTAGACAGGATTCATTCCACGTTGGGGAGTGATGAATGCCGCAGCTACATCGTTAACTCCCTCAAACTCTTCTAACTCGTCACAAATGTTCTCTGGATCACCGAATACATAATTATTGAAGTCTTCCTTGACACGCTGTGCATAATGCTTCGTAATTATTTCTAAGGTTTCTCTACATTGCTGCCTTATATCTTCTCCTGCTTGTATCATGCTTGATGATGCAAGGATGCGTGTATGGGTTTTACCAGCGTAAATAAAATCTGGAAAAAAGTGTGCGTTTGCGATACGGCCATCTAAACAATCTGTCGTACTTTTTGAGTCGTAGGGGTACTCAGCACCACTGTGATTTTCACTCACAACACAACTTGTTTCTGTACAAGTGGGATATATCTGGGGATCACTACTTCTTGCTTTATCTAAAATGATAACTTCATACCCCGCAAGCCGCCTCATGATTGCAGCCGTACAACCCGCAATGCCTGCACCAATAACAACGTGCAATTCACGTTCCCTCATGAGCACTCAACTCCTAACTAACTCTGTTCACAAATTCAATATCCTCTTTTGAAAAGCTGGGAAATTCCGACCACGAGGCGAATACTCAACAGTCTATTCAGGAGTTGTAGGTGTTTTAAGTGAAGCATAGAAAAGAAAAGATTCATAACACCAGCCCTCCTTTCCCCACAATCAGAAATTTGTTTCTTGCTACATAAGTACTGATGGTTATTAAGCCTATAGAGTATGTATCCTTGCCAAGTATAACCGCCAGCAATCATCCAGCACATCGGAGAAATTGCTCATATTTGTAGCTTCTTTAGCAGGAGGAGGAGGAGTATCCGAGATAGGAAGAAATACCTATTACGAAATAGACCTACGTTTGTAGTTCATCGGCATTGTGCCATTGCCTGTAATTTCCATGCCACTCGCTTCCTTCAACAGCAACTGCTCCTGCTTTGATTGTGATCTACTGTCTTCTCATGAAAACGTATAAATCAACAATACTATCCCTTTGTCTCTTCTTTCTCTCTCTCCACCGAAACGGGTTGTCGTCGCATGAGTGCCGCGCGACGACAATGGGCTATGAGTTCTCCACGCTGATTGTAGGCGCGATGCTCAAAGGTGACGATGCCAGCATCAGGTCTCTTCTGTGATAGACGTGCGGCAACGACTTCACTCTCCGCTCGAAGTGTGTCCCCGTGGAAAACCGGTTTGGGAAATCCGATGGAGTCGAAGCCGAGGTTGGCAATAGTCGTACCAAGCGTGAGGTCGTACACCGTCACTCCGACGAGCAAGCTCAGGGTGAGCATGCTGTTCACTAAGCGCTGTCCAAATTCGGTCTGAGCAGCGAAAGTCTCGTCCAGGTGAAGCGGTTGCGGATTCATCGTTAAGCTGGTGAAGAGGACATTATCGGTCTCGGTGATCGTGCGTGTGATAGCATGTTTGACGGAGAGGCCGACGGGTAAGTCCTCAAACCAGCGGCCTGTGACAGGGCGTTCTTCGTTCATGCTTCGTCCTTTCCTGAAATAGGGAGTGTTGTGTGTTGTGCAAGTATTGTTTGCGCTCGCCTCACCATTGGGAGATCGACCATTTGCCCCTCAAACACGATGACACCCTGGTTTTCAGCTTGTGCTTGTTGGTAAGCGTCAAGGAGCCGTTGTGCATGGTCGATCTCATATAGACTAGGGCTAAAATGGTGATTGGCGAGCGGCACCTGTGAGGGATGGATACAAAGCTTCCCAGTGTAACCGAGCGCATGTGCCTGTACAGCTTCTGTGATAAAGCGTGAATTGTTGTGAAAATCGGTGACGACCTGATCCAATGCGGAGATGCCAGCAATACGAGAAGCGAGTACGACACGCGACCGTGCATACAGCACTTCCAAACCTTCTTCAGTACGCTCGCCTCCCATGTCCGCAATGAAATCTTCCGCGCCAAAGTATGCCGCAATGATAGGAGCATGGAGCGTTTGACTTACACGTTCTACGCCTCGTGCAGTCTCGATGCCTACCATCACAACGAGATGTCTCAGTTCCTGGCGTTCCAGCATGGAACAAAGATACTCAAGCTGCTCCAACGATTCGTACTTTGGCAGCACGACCCCAGTAAGTAATGGCGTGAGTGTTTGAGCAACATCATCCGCAAACCAGGGTGTACCAACGGCATTGAGACGCACGAACCATCGCACCTGTGGGTGGGATACCGTCAAGTTCTCTACGGCAATACGAGCAATGCCTCGTGCCGCATCTTTCGCTTGAAAAGGCACACCATCTTCCAGGTCGATGATCGCGGCATCCGGTTGGCTACGAGGAAGCTTGGCGAGAACATTCGCACGAGTGGCAGGCGCGAAGAGTACACTGCGTAAAACCAGCGAATGGTGATTATCCAACATCGGCATAACTTCACGTCATCCCTTCTCTTACGCTCTTTCACCACTCTGCTTCACCCCTGCAATGACACTCTCAATAGCCTCTTGGTCTTCTAGCCCTGTGGTGTCACCTGAGACATGTCCTTGCTCGACCACTTCTCGCAGCAGACGCCGCATAATCTTACCCGCGCGTGTTTTCGGCAATGTATCGACGATGTAGACCTGCTTCAGATGGGCATGACGACCAATACTCTCATCGACGAGCCGATTCACTTCTTGTCCTACCACCGCAGGGTCGCTGCCAGTACGAACGCAAATAAACGCTACAGGAACCATACCCTTCAACGCATCAGGAACTCCTGTTACCGCTCCCTCGGAGACCGCTGGATGCGAAGTTACAACGGCTTCAATCTCCATCGTACTCATGCGATGCCCGGCGACGTTAATCACGTCGTCCGCGCGTCCTAGCACCCACAATTGTCCATCGGCGTCCTGAATGGCTTCATCAGCAGTCCAATACCTTCCAGGAAAGCGACCGAAGTAGGTGTGTACATACCGCTCGTGATCCTTCCAGATAGTCCGCGCGAGCGTAGGGAACGGATGCAAAAGAACCAAGGTGCCCTTCTGACCTGCGGGCAGAGGTTCTCCTTGCTCGTCAACGATCATGGCATGATGTCCTGGGACAGGAGTTCCACACGAGCCTGCTTTGAGTGCATCAACTCCATACACGGGATAGGTCCATGTCGAACCCGTTTCGGTCTGTCCATAGGCATTGATGATGGGAATTCCAGGTCCGAGAGAGGTGCTGGCCCAACGAAATGTCTCAGGGTCAAGCGGTTCTCCTTGCACGCTGATCAGACGTAGTTGCGGCACGGGATGCTTCGCCGCGACCTCATTGCCAACACGCCGCGACATACGCAATGCAGTGGGGGCGGCGAGTACCTTTGTGATGCCATGCCGTTCGACGATCTCATAAAAGCGTTCAGGTGAAGGATAATCGAGCGCACCTTCATAACAAACGAGCGTTCCGCCATGCGCCAGCCCACCAATGACCATCTGAATAGGGAATGTCAACCAGCCGACATCGGCGGCACACCAGTACACATCGTCGTCTTGCAATCCAATCTGCCATTTGACATTTGCCCAAGTTCCAATGAGAAAACCAGCGACGCTATGCACAAGCCCCTTTGGTTTGGCTTCTGTGCCGCTGGTAAAAATGAGAAAGGCGGGATCATTCGCTTCGAGTGGCACGCAAGGACACACCTCGCTCTGGCTTTTGAGCAGGTCCGTATAACTGACCTCGCCAGTTTGCAACGAGGCAGAATCACCACTCCGCGCGACGACAATAGCATGTTCGACACTGGAAACCTGCTCACGAGCGCGTCGGAAATTTGCCAGCAGAGGAACGGCACGCCCACGTCGGAAGCTAACATCGCTCAAAATGACCGCTTTTGCTTCCGCTCCTTGCAAACGTAAGGCCACCGCATCAGATGAAAAACCCGAAAAAATCACCGTGTAAATAGCACCAATGCGGTTACAGGCATGAATGGCAACGAACACCTCTGGAAGGTTCTGCATGTAAATGGCTACCACGTCTCCTTTCGTGATGCCCAGAGAGAGCAAACCATTTGCCAGGCGACTCACCTCATCGCGTAATTGCCGATAGGTCATCGTTCTGACCTCACCCGGCTCCCCTTCCCAGATAACTGCGGGCTTTTCGGCATGACGAGGGTCATTGGCATAGCGGTCTACACAGTTCTCAGCAACATTGAGCGTCCCACCTACGAAATAGCGGAAGTCAGGAAACGCTCCTTCACACAATGTTTGCCAAGGCGAAGACCAGGTGAAGTGTTCGGCAGCCCAGGCCCAATACTGATCAGGATGCTGAGTTTCGCGTTCGCGTGCAATCTTGAGATCGGCCTCCTGCTGAGGTGAGCGCCACGCAGGTTGAAGAGGAATGAGTGCCTCACCTATGAGGGCTTGGAGGTTTTCATTAACGGTCACGATAGTCTCCTTACTGCTGTCATTGCAGCGATGAAGTTGTGACTAGACGGGGGCGACGGAGTGATGCCGACGGTGGTTCTCTCGCTCCCAGCCATCACAAGCTTGTAAACGAAGGCGAAGTTCCTGGCGTAGTAAGTCGCCGGGAACCACTGCATCAATATAGAGGTCAGAGGCAAGACGTAATAAATCGAGATTGGTTTCATACTCCGCACGCTGTTGTGCTATGAAGGCCACACGCTCTTCCGGGTCAGCGATTGCCTCAATTTTCTTCGCGTACATGGCACTCACCGCCGCTTCCGCCGACATTGCCCCAATGTGTGCCGTCGGGAGCGCAATGGTTGCACGTGGCTGGAAACCGGGACTCGACATCGCATAAAAGCCTGCGGCGTAGGCTTTGCGAATGACGATGCAGAAGCGCGGAACCTCCGCACTCGCCATCGCACTGATCATCTTTGCGCCATGTCGGATAATGCCAGCACGTTCAACCGCGACCCCCACCATGAAGCCGGGAACATCGACCAGGAAGAGCAGAGGGATGTTGAACGCATCACTCAAGGTGATAAATCGAGCCGCCTTATCAGCCGAATCCACGAAGATCGAGCCACCTTTGACGCGAGGCTGGTTGGCGACGATTCCTACAACACGTCCGTCCAGCCGAGCGAAGCCTGTAATAATTTCCGGGGCATAGGTAGCTTTGATCTCAAAGAAGCTTTCAGCATCCACCAGGCATTCAAGGACCCTGTGCATATCATACGCGGTACGTGGATTCTCTGGCACGACTCGCTGCCAATCGAGCGTTGAGGGTAAAGTAGGGGGAAGGACTTCTGGGCGCACGTTCCAAGCGTGGGGTAGATAGGAGAAGAGTTGCTTTGCAGCAGCGATGGCAGAAGCGTCATCGGAAAAGAGCTGATCGCCGCAGCCTGAAATGGTCGTATGCATACGCGCTCCTCCCATCTCCTCCAATGTTGTCTTTTCGCCAATCACTATCTGAGCAACGCGGGGTGAAGCCAGGCTCATCGAAGCATTCCCATCGATCATGCCCACCCAATCGCAAAAAGCAGGCATATATGCGCCACCAGCGGCGGCTGGACCAAAGAGAATACAGATTTGTGGAACACGACCCGAAAGACGAACTTGCAGGTGGAAGATGCGTGCCGCACCACGCCTTCCAGGAAAAAAGCCCAATTGATCGGTAAGACGACCACCAGCAGAATCGACGAAGTAAAACATCGGTAAGAGGTCACTATCGGCCCGTTCGAGAAGGCGAATCTGTTTTTCAACAGTGCGCTCGCCCCAGGAGCCAGCTTTTACCGTTGGATCATGCGCGATCACCGCAACCCGTCGTCCCTGGATGAATCCTGTTCCGGTGAGTACACCGTCAGAGGGATAGCCACCGACGAGTGCATGAGCAAGCAATCCATCCTCGACCCAAGAATTCGGGTCGAGAAGCAAATCAAGACGTTGACGCACAGGGAGTTTTGTGCCCAGTGACGCAGTATTGCCCCCTGCACGTGCTATGTGTAGTGCTTGATCGAGCCTCTCCGCCTGTTCGCTGTTCATAGCCCTAACCCTTTGGCAATAATCTCCATTTGCACTTCATCGGTTCCCCCACCGATACGCAGGACACGGGCATCACGGTAATGCATAGCAACGTGACTCTCTTCGATAAACCCATAGCCTCCAAAGATTTGCACGGCATCATCAGCGACCCGATTGGCAACTCTGGCGGCAAACAGCTTTGCCATAGCGACAACTTCGCCTGCATCGAGACCAGCATCGAGACGAGTAGCAGCCTGGTATGTCAAGAGACGCGCCGCTTGAATCTCAGTTGCCATTTGTGCAAGAAGATGGCGCACCGCCTGATATTTACCGATAGGTTGACCAAAGGATTGCCGCTCCTTCGCATAGGCGAGCGCATCCTCAAAGGCGGCCTGGGCGAGACCTATTCCCATTGCGGCAAGCACCACACGTTCGAGTTGAAACCCTTCCATAATCTGGTAAAAGCCACGTCCTACGGTTCCGATGATACGATCTTGTGGAACGAAGCAGTTATCGAAGATGAGTTCGCGCGTATCGGAGGAGTGCCAACCCATCTTACGCAAGGGACGACCAACAGAGAAACCCTCTTGTCCATTCTCAACGAGAAACATGGTGATGCCGCGATAGCCAGCATTGAGATCCGTCTTGGCGGCGACGATGATGACATCAGCCAGGCCACCATTCGTGATAAAGAGTTTGGTACCTCGAAGTCTGTAGCCATCTCCTTCAGGCACAGCAACAGTAGCAATAGCAGCGACATCTGACCCGGTACCAGGCTCTGTCACCGCGATGGCGGCAACGCTCTCTCCAGCAACAATGGAGGGAAGAAACAGATGTTGCTGTTCAATAGTCCCGAAGCGAACGAGATGGGGAGCAGCCATATAGGAGCTAACGAGAGGAGTCACTGCTATTCCCCCAGAGGTTTTAGCAAGCTCTTCGCTCAAAAGGGCAATAGAAAGGTTATCGCCTCCACTTCCACCAACAGCATCGGGATATCCCAATCCAAGAAAGCCATGCCGCCCAAGGAGTTTCCAGAGTGCATGAGGAAATTCTCCCGCCAGCTCAGATTGCTCGACAAGAGGGCGAACGTGTTGTTGTACAAAGGCGCGGCATACCGCCTGGAACTCACGATGCGGCTCATCAAGCTCGAAGGCGCTGCTTTGACGTTCGACATCTTGTTCGCTAGGAATCATACATACCCCTTCCTTTTTTGTTTGATGCGCTAGATGAAAGTGGACCTTCCACAAGGCTCACGTCAACTCGACAAAAGGAACTCTATGCAAGTATAGTAGACTTTGAACCGAACTGTCAATTCTCTATAAAAAAAATGGGTAAGTATAAAGTATATTCCGAATACACTACAAGATCGTAGTTGCAGGAGCAACGCGCCCCAGGTCGTTTTCTCTAACCGATGATCAACCAGTTCGATGCGCCTCTTCCCAAGTGCTACGTCCCCATTCTCGGCCTATACTGGATCGCTTCCGCCACATGGTTCGCCGCTATCGTCTCGTTCTCTGCCAAATCAGCAATACTCCTCGCCAGCTTCAACACGCGGTGAAACGTATACCATAGGTTTTCCTCCGCAAACTAATGTATCGCCCTCATACGGGCTTCTTCAATACATCACGGTGAGAATAGCAAGTCATTCTTGACGGAAAATGCTAGAGCTAGTATAGTTGCTGTAGGAAAAAGAGAAAAGTATCAAGGGGGAAACAGGAGCCACAAAATGCTAACCGCACGCAATGAAACCTACTTACGGATGCTTGGCGAGGTGTTGAATCAGCAAAGCATCATTGGTGAAATTCTGCTCACCGAAAGAGCGATGGTCTTGCTTGATATTTATCCTTATAAGGTGAGCAAGGACATTGATGCTTCCTTCGGCTCTGGAGAAGCTCTTCGTGAAGCAGCGCAGCACATTGCCAAGCAGGAAGGATTGCCTTTACATTGGCTCAAGCAGGTAATAGAAAGCAGTTTTCCAGGACGTAAGTTGTTGGATGGAGCCACCTATCCTGGATTGCATATCTATGTTGCACCTCTTGGATACGTGTTCACAATGTCTCTCCTCTTTGAAAATCAGGATGATGAATTTGTACGCTCGCTGGTCAAGACGTTGGACCTCTCTACAATAGCAGACGTGCTTTCCCTTATCAAGGCGTATCTTCCAGAGCAAGCTCTTCCTTCACGAGTTTATGACAAAATAGAACATGCACTAGCAGCATAAATGCCTTTATCCAACATTTCTTTCATCCCTTGAAAGCGAGAGAAAATCAAAGAGAAATGATCCATGAACAAAAATGATATAGAACGGTACCTCCAACTACTCGGACAAGAATTACAAAACCAAAACACGACGGGGAATATTTTGCTGCTCGGTGGAGCAGTGATGCTGCTAGAAGTGGGAAATCGGGCAACGACGCAAGACATTGACGCTTCCTTTGAAGGAAGCAATGCACCTCTCATTCGCCAAGCCGTGGTGGTGATTGCCCAACGGGAAGGTTTGGCTCGAGACTGGCTCAATGATGCAGCCAAGGGCTTTCTGTACTCTCAGCCTTCAATGACCCTCTGGAGACAGTATCCTGGATTAAATGTCTACCTTCCCTCGCTCGATTATCTCCTAGCTATGAAGATCGTTGCAGGCCGTCCACGAGATATCGAAGACGCTAAGGCACTCATTCAAAAACTTCATATTTCCAACGAGCACTCATTACTTTTGATCGTGACTAAATACGTTCCCCGCGAGCGTATAGATGTTCGCGTTCAGTATCTCATTGCGGACCTCTTCGAGTCTTAAATACAGTTGAAAGGAGGAGGGGAAGAATGACGATACAAACTCCTCTTCGCTACTGGTGGCATCGGTATACAAGTGCGGAGAGTTTTCAACGCATTCTCAACGGCGAAGAGCCCTGGATTGCGATAGGCGATTTTCTCGATGAATGGAGGCGTGAAGAGGTCAAAGATCGTGCTGAATTGGTTATTGACCCTCTTGTCTCTTTTATACCTCCAGAAATGGAGAAGTGGGCCGCCTTTTTCTCTGCAATGGTCGAAGACCTTTGTGTACAAGATGGTCTCCCAGTTCCCTCATGGACCCAGGACGCCCATTTCATCTTAGAGCATCCCTGGTTTCTCTATCCGGGATGGAGATTAAAGGTTTGGCAACTCGCAACAACACCGCCTTCCTTTAAAAAACGCAACATCTTTGGTGGAGATCGGATACTCAATCGAGCCTAAACAGGACAGAATAAGATCCGGTGCATCCCTTATTAGTCTTATGAGGTATTCCAGTTGATGTGGACAAGCAGTAAAAAGGAAATACTCCGCATATCAAGAAAGGGCGAATAATATCATGCAAAAATACCTGCTTTATCGGAAGGGTTTACGAATGGCAGATATCGATCAGAATCATGTCAAGCGTGATGCTCAACGTGCCTTATCTGACTGGATTGTCCATGAACGACTCTTTCTTGATGAAACAGAGGAGTGTGAAGCTTTTACCTTCCAATTTGTCGAGATGCATGGATACAAAGAAGGCTACGAAGGCTCCTGCTACTGGATTTCCTTCTATGCCCACCGTCCCTGTGTCAAAAAGGAAGGACATTATCCCACCAGGACGCATTTCGACCTCTGGATGTATTGGGACGATGGTCATTGGAACGTGCTCCCATTCAGAAAATCCACGCTTGAGGGAGAGATACTCATCCTTCTACAGAGCTGGAAAAATGAAGAGATTCCAAGCTTATTGTTTTGAGTTAACGATGCGATGAAAGAATGGTTCGCAAGCCTCCCAGTAAAGATTACTGAAAACGAGGGAAAACAAACGAGAGAAGGACAATAAGAAAAAGGGTTTGTACCTGTTCCATATAACAACAAACAGATACAAACCAATACGAAGAGGATCAAACGCCCTCTTTCATAAGCGACAATGATAATCTTCTCTTCGTGAAGAAGTTCGGCATTTGAACAAGACCCAGCAAATCCATGAATAGTATTACACCTAGTGATGTGTTAAAGGACGTGATCATTTCCATAAGCTACGTCCCCATCCTGGGTCTATACTGGATCGCTTCCGCCACATGGTTCGCCGCTATCGTCTCGCTCTCTGCCAAATCAGCAATACTCCTCGCCAGTTTCAGCACACGGTGAAACGCTCGTGCCGACAAATGCAGTTGTTGCATTGCCGCCTTGAGCAGCTTTTCCGCTGAGGCATCTACCTGGCAGAAGTCGCGTACCTCGGCGGGTCCCATCTCGGCGTTGCAGGTCAGCTTGGTCCCTATGAAACGCTGCAACTGGCGTTCTCGTGCCGCCTGCACTCGTGCGCGGACCATCGCGGAGTCTTCGACCTTGCGTTTGTCGGCAAGCTTCTCGTAATCGACGCGTGGCACCTCGACGTGAATGTCGATGCGATCCAGCAAGGGACCACTGATGCGCTTCTGATAGCGCGAGATGGCTGTCGCCGAGCAGGTACATTCGCGCACGGGGTCGCCATAGTAGCCACATGGACATGGATTCATTGATCCTACAAGCATGAAATTCGCGGGATAGGTAATTGTTCCCTGAGCGCGTGAAATAGTAACCACCTTGTCTTCGAGTGGTTGACGCAGCACCTCTAACACATTTTGCCCGAACTCCGGTAGCTCGTCGAGGAACAGCACGCCACGATGCGCTAAGCTTATCTCACCGGGGCGCGGAATGCGGCCACCACCAACTAATCCTGCATGACTAGTCGTGTGGTGCGGCGAACGAAATGGACGTTGTAGAATCAACGGGACATCAGTGGGCAACATGCCGCTGACGCTATAAATCTTGGTGACATCCAACGCCTCTTCGATAAGCATGCGCGGCAGGATAGATGGGGTGGTGCGTGCCAGTAGCGTTTTTCCTGATCCCGGTGGGCCGCTCATTAAGATGTTGTGCCCTCCACTTGCAGCAACCTCTAACGCCCGTTTGACATGCTCCTGTCCACGCACCGACGACATGTCTTGTAAATAGTATGCCTCTTTTGCATTATCTAAAATATGCGGGTCACGGGTGTATGGCTCAAGCTGCTTGATGCCGTTAAGATGGGCAATAAGTTGTCCCAACGTCTCAACGGGATAGACCGTGACACCCTCTATCAGTGTTGCCTCTACCGCATCGACGGCGGGTACAAAAACGGCTTTAACCTGCTTCTCGCGTGCTAATGCCACCATTGGCAGAATACCATTTGTGTGGCGCACAGTGCCATCAAGCGAAAGTTCCCCCAGAAAAAGCGCATTTTCTAGTTCTTCGTTAGGATTGATTTGACCCGATGCAAATAATATTCCTATCGCTATAGGAAGGTCATACGCTGGACCTTCTTTACGCAGGTCAGCGGGGGCAAGATTGACGGTGATATGTTTGAAAGGGAAGAGACAACCGCTATTTTTTACGGCGGATCGCACACGTTCCTTCGCCTCATTGACGGCGGCATCAGGCAGACCAACGATGATAAAGGCGGCTAAACCATTGGTTATGTCTACCTCGACTTCGACTAATGCACCATCGAGACCAATAATCGCGCAACTTCGTACCATTGCCAGCATAGATCGTAAACCTCCTCATCTATAGTTCAGTTCACGCATTATGCATCAATGGGAGTAAAAATGCAAGCCTCTAGTTCTGCACCTACGTCAGGAGTGAGAGATAGCTGGCAATACGATCACTTCTTGTCCAGATATCAAGGGTGTATCCAAGCCATTGGTTCCGCTTATGACCTCGTTACTCACGAACATTTTGACATGCTCACGTAAATATCCCTGCTCGTTACACAAACGCTCCCATACTAATGGTTGCTGCTCTTTCAAGACTGTCAGCAGTTCCGCAACCGTATTGGCACTAATTGCAATCTGGCTTTTTCCGCCACTGTAGGCACTCAAAGTGGAAGGTAAGCGCAGGGTGACAGATGCTTTTTCATCGCTTTGCATAGTTACTATTCGTCCTCGATACGTACTTCTCATTATTTGGCACAGATTTTTCAGATTATATCATCTTTACATTGCTCATGAAAGACTTTCTTTTCGTTGCGTACTCGATTGTTTTATATACGCTATAGCCTCTTTTACCGAACGTACAACTATAGCACCATATTGCAAAAGTTCTTCCACTAATTTCACGCCTTCACCACCCGTGTAATCTCGCGACACTATGCCTGTGTACGACATCAAAGTTGCATCAGTTGCGCTTACGTCATCGGTTATGTGTTCTGTTGCGTCGTTGGCCGAGAGCAAAACAACGGGTAAACCTCCTTGAGCAGCGATAACAGCTTCGCGCAACAACGCGACATTGCCAAATCCGATAGGCGTTGGGCAGATAATTAGCAGAGAAACTTGTGCGAGACTCGTTCGCACCTGTTCCAATGATGCTTGTGAGATAGGCGCATAGGGTTGTTCAATAACTACGTACTCGGCGAGGCGCAATGCCAGTGTATAATCGCTATCGCCGATATTGAGTGCGCCAATACTGAACGGTATGTGTTCGTCGGCTAACGCTCGCATCATCACCTCGCCAGAGCCACCACCACCTATAAGATGTATACGCACCTGCTGCTGAACTTTATGTATGTCTTCATCACCACTTCTCTCATCGGGTGGTAAAACACTCAGATATTTAGCTCCACGTAGAATACCCACCTGTACATCGACACCGTATACTCGACTGAGCAACGTCGGCTCTAGCACCTCGGCGGGTCCCGCGTCGGCAACGATGCCACGTTGAAAAAGGAGTAGACGATTAAAATAACGTGACGCCAGGTTAAGATCGTGCATAGCAGCAATAATCGTTACACCACGTTCTCTATTGAGATGCTGCACAAGTTCCAACATCTCGATTTGATATTTGATATCGAGATGTGAAGTTGGTTCGTCAAGCAGCAAAAGAGATGGCTCCTGGGCTAACGCCATTGCAATCAGCACACGTTGACGCTCACCGCCGCTCAGTTCATTGAAGATACGATCAGCAAGTGCGGTAATACTGGCGGTATTAAGGGCGTCTGCAACAACGGTCTGATCGTGTTGTGTGCGCGAACCGAGAAAGGGTTTTACGAATGGCGTGCGGCCAAGACTAACCATGTGTTCGACGGTAAAAGCGAATGGGATATGCAGTTCTTGTGGCACCACCGCGATTCGTTGTGCCGCACCTCGTCGCCCCCATTGTCGTAACGTGCGACTTTCTAGCAAAACTGTGCCGTGTTGTGGAGAAAGTAGACCGCTTATCAAACGTAAAAGCGTTGTCTTACCGGAGCCATTGGGACCAAGTAAGCCAATCATTTCGCCTTTCTGCACCCGAAGCGATACATCGTAAAGCAAGGGTTTGTCACCATAGCCAAAGGTGATATTTTGTACCTCTAAGAGATCGTGGCTTTCGTGTTGCTTGCCTGCTAATATGTGCTGCTCTACCATGTATAATCTCGCTTACTCTTGCGTAGCAAAAACAAAAAGAAAGGGGCACCGACAAGCGCGGTAAAGACGCCTACTGGAAGAACAGTGGGAGGAATCAAGGTACGCGCAAGTAGGTCTGCTAAAACAAGAAAGATAGCCCCACCAAGTGCTGTTGTTGGCAGCAGGGCGCGATGTTTTGGGCCAAGCAGAAGGCGCATAACATGGGGTGTTACGAGACCAACGAAGCCAATCAAACCGCTAATTGAAACGGCAGCCGCAGTGAGCAGTGAAGCGACAATCACGATCATAAATTTGTACCACTCGACGCGCAGACCTAAATGTGATGCGCTCTCTTCTCCCAGCGCGAACACATCGAGAATACCTGCAAAACTCAGCGAACACACAATACCAACCAGGATAATAACGCCGACAATCAATACTGGCGGCCAGCCTACCACCTCTACACCACCTGCCAGCCAGTTGTAGAGTGCTTGCACAGTAAATTGTGTATGAGGTGCGAGCGTCAACACCAACGTTTGAAAAGCCACCAGGACAGCGTTCATTACCACTCCTGCCAGCAGCAACGTTACAACAGGCGTGCGTCCATCAGTACGGGCAATCGCGTATACGAGCAATACGGTGATAACTGCACCGATAAATGCAAGCAGGGGTGTGAGTGAAGAAAAATAACCGTAGAGCGTATCGAGCGGCAAAACGAATGCAACGGATGCACCCAGAGCCGCACCTGATGAAGTGCCTATAAGAAAAGGATCGGCTAATGGGTTACGTAACATACCTTGAAAGAGTGTGCCCGCGACAGCGAGTGCGGCACCAACCAGAGCGGCAGCTACTACATTGGGTAGGCGCAATTGCCAGATGATGAGTTCTATTGACGCATCCCATGAACGTGTAAAGTGAAAGAGTTGCGTCCCATTCAGCACAACCTGCACAATGACGCTCAACGGAATAGCAACTGGACCGAAGCTGACTGCGACGAGCATCACGACGATAAGGGTAATACTCAAAATAAGCAGCATCAGTTGTGCGGAAAAGAAACGCCGTTTTTCTGTTTGCATCACTCTCTCGGTCTTCAATGTAAAGGAAGGAACGTATCCAGTAGTATAGGTGTCGTACATTGACCTGTCAAACTATCTTATTAGATGAACGGGCGACCACAAGGAATCGCCCCTACTATATTGTCCCGATGTCGTAACTGTCCTTATGAACAGTTGACAAGGCGCATAGTGAGGATGATACTACATAACAAGACATGTTTCGTACAAAGGATAACCAACAATGGCTATTGAAAAAGATTTCTTTCGACAGGTCATGGGACAATTCGCGACAGGAGTTACGGTTGTCACCACCAATAATAAAGGTACAATAAGCGGTTTAACGGTCAATGCATTCTGTTCTGTCTCACTCGATCCACCATTAGTTCTCGTCTGCGTCGATTTAAATAGTAACACATTGCCAATCATTCGGGGGGGTGGGAATTTTGCCGTCAATATATTAACGAAGGATCAAGAATATCTCTCGCGCTGTTTCGCGACACCCTCTATCGAACGTTATGAGAATTTCTGTCATGCGGAGTACACAACGGCGGCAACTGGTGCTCCCATTCTTGATGATATACTTGCTTTTGTCGATGCTCGCGTGGTGGCGGAATACCCCGGCGGCGATCACGTTATCTTCCTGGGTCAAGTCGAGGCTATCGGAACTCCTGGGACCATTGAATTCGCGCAAAACGTCACGCCTACACTCAGCACACTTGTAATGCGGAAGGAGCATGGCGACGAGGTGCTACCGCTCGGCTATTATCGTGGTCAGTATCGCCACATCTCGCCCTCGTATAAAGAAGACAGCCTGGAAAATTCTACGCCCCGCTATGAAAAAGTTCCTGATTAACGTACAGGCAGGCGATACAGCAGAAGACAGAGAGCAAGCGGTTCTGGCTCTGCAACAGCGTATTTTGGCCTGTCGCCTCTGTCAGCAGCATGGCTATATCCCCATCGCCCATCCTATAGTAAGTGGACGGGCAAGGAATCGGATACTGGTCATCGGACAAGCACCGGGGCATCGCTCCGTGGCAAAGAACAGAAACTTTAGTGGTCCAGGAGGGAGCATACTGCAAAGGTGGCTTGAGTTGGCAGGTTTTCCTGCGGGCTACCTTCACAACCACACCTACCTGAGTTCATTGACGCGCTGCGACCCTGGTAAAAACCCGCGTGGCGATGGCGACCGTCGTCCATCTCCACAGGAGATCGCCCTGTGTCGCCCCTATCTTGAAGCCGAGTTCAAGCTTGTGAATCCAAAGGTCGTGCTGCTCGTAGGAACGATGGCAATCGAGGCGTTCTTTGGCAAGATACGCCTGGAAGAGGTGATTGGCACGTATCGGGAACGCGACGGGATGCTATTGTTACCGTTGCCACATCCTTCAGGGGTGAGCCGCTGGTTGAATGACCCTGCACATCAGCAATTGCATTTGAAAGCATTGGCATTGTTGGCAGAGTGGCGCGAGATGTATAGTTTATAATTTGGTTTTTCCTCTAAAAGACTTCCGTAAAAAATTCTTTAGCCACCAGAAACTTCCACATAGCATGCAATTGTTCAGCGGCATTTCCTTGTACTAACATCCCTACTTCGAGATGTTCCTCTAAACCAGGTTTAGTTAAGTTAGCACTTCCAACATAGGCATGTTTTGCATCAGCAACACAAAACTTAGCATGCACCCCCAATATCGACGTATTCTCATAATTGGCAACAGGCTGAAAAAAGCGAATATATTTTTTTGCAGCTTTTTGTAGCCTATCACGATTTAATGTATCAAGCCCTTTACCTGTACTAGCAAGTTCAACACTAACACCACGTTTAAGGGCAGCCGCTAATGCCCCTGCAAGTGGCTCCTTGCTAAGTCCTTCATTAACCTGCATAAAAGGTACAACTAAAACAAGATGACGTTCGGATTGCGCTATCAGGGTTGTTAATACACCCAACGTAGTTCTAGCTCTAACCTTATGGGCGAACTCAACGCTATATGATGCTGGCGTGGTAATGACTAGCTGTGGCTCTGATATCTGATTGTGAGATTTCATATCAACTTTCCATTAAAGATGAGTCTAAGTAACCTACTTCGATGTTACCTAGTTCCGGGTCTGATCCGCCAAATAGAAATGAACGCCCTAAGTTGAGATTAAAAAACTTGCAACCAATCTCTGATAAATGTGTACAAGCATGACAATTTCCGCCGTGATCAGCACACACAGGGTCATATATACAACGACTACTATCTCGGACCTGAATAAGCCAATCAGCAAGCGACTGTTCAAATAATGCCGTTAAAGCTCCGATAGTTTGTCCAAAACGATGGCTGCTGTAGACAGCAAAGGACAAGGATTTTGGCAGTACGTATTCACTTAGACTTGTCCTATCCAAACCACATAATAATGCAGCACGCCGTACACATAGATGACTTAGTGAATGTAAAAGCCCAAAAACCATACGCGCACGCGCATTATCTTGATGGACTGTCCTTGCAAGTAAAACATCATTGAATAATTCGACAAAATAAGCTTGTTGACACAACTTTTCTGAGCCAGAGCCTTTAGGTAGTGGAACATCAAAGTTGTTAGCTTGTAGCCAACGGAATATACGAGTTGCATCAAGACGTACCATAATAGCATCAGCTTGAATCATGTCGATAAATATAGGAAACTTGTTACCATTATCACGATCAGGCGGAAATGGGTTGACGAAGCACCTTCCAGGTTGATAATCAACACGGCTGTAACCGTAAACAGCTGTAGTAATTGGAAAATCGGCTATTAGTGATACACGGTCTAATCCAATACGTCTAGCTATATTTTGTCCCGCTACCATTTCTTGCTCTGAATTCTCAAATAACTGCTTTACGCTCCCAGATTGCATAGGAAGAACTGCTTGAAGCATATCTTGACCTGCCCGTGACCAAACCTCACGACTTACCCCTGTACGTTCAGCCAGCATATCTGCAAATTGTATGCTATCAGATATCTTTGTACCTTTAGTTTCTTTCGGCAATAGCTGTTTCTGCATAGCAATGAAATCAGCAATTTGAGTATCACTATATCCTTTAGATTTTAATGTAACAATGTCACTTTCCATAAGTCTAAAAAAACTATCTTCACTCGGTTTGGAATAAGAGGAGCGAGCGAAGTCTAATAGATACTTATCTGCTATTTCAGGGAACTCTAAGTACGATGCTGCTGTAATTTCTGACCATTCAGCCACATCTAAGAAAGCAGTCAATTCTTTCCCAGGTTGATTCAGAAGAGTTACTGAATGCGAGTAAAAAGTGCTACCAGCGCGATGAACCATCACGTCCATTGCTTTAGGATTTTTTATTTTAGGAATTGACTTACTCCAAGAACACTGTTGGCAAGGTCTACCAAACACTGCAGAAGTTGTGTTACATTTACGACATATCCACTGGAAACCCCTTATACGCTCACTACCACGTGTATCCAATGCTACATTTGCACTAGACTTACATGTTTGACAATAAAAAGTAAGAGGTTGTATTGCACCACAACGATGAACTTGGATGAAACGTAGTTGGACAAGCTTTCCTTTTTTACAAGTAGAACACGTTGATGAGGATGGCGTACCAGATGCGGAACGATCATAAATCCGGCCACATTTTTTGTTCTGGCACCAGAATACCATAGGGAACATTTCTGCGGATACGCTGATAGGCTCAACTAAAACGAACGAGTTTGCTTTGTCTTTCAACGGGGTAGGAAATAATTCCCGTTCCTTTTCATCCTCCCAAGCCTTCAGTGCATTTTCAATAGTTGTTATCACAAGGCGTAAATTCAAATCTGTATTCGGTTTAGCTCTGATGTGTACCGTCCGAGCAATCACTCCAGTCCGCTCAAAGTCATAGGTCTTGCCTGGTAAATACTCAAACAACACCGATCTTTTGCCACGGCTCATCTTCTTTCCCATATATACCTCCTCATGAATGTGATGATGCCCATCTAGTCCCCGTATCATCAAGCTCTACGATTAGCTGTTCGTCTACATCACGTAAACTTGTCATTGGCGGTGGAAATAATGCGTCAGATACCCATTCAGTCGGAGGTACTGCTGCCAAAATTTGGTCGAAAAACTGCCCTACTCTCAACTCTATTTCTTGTCTGAAAGCATTTGCCCCCGGTGAGTCTACACCAACAACTTGATATGCTTCTTCAAGAAAAGATATAAAGTTTTCTTCTCTAATCTTACCCTCTCTTATTTGCTTCTTAACGAAATCAAGTCGGGTATAGCGACCAGGACTTTTCTCTCCTGACTGATTAGCTAATAGCTGTAAAAGAATTGCCATAAAAAGACCTGGCAAAGTTCTTTGAACACTGAACTTTGACCAACGATTTATTGCAACAGGTTCTACAAGCTGTCCTAAAAATTCATGAAACTTCGAGAAATACACATAATGACTTTGATCTCTTTCATGAACAGGATGTAAACACATAAATACCAGCCCTACATGTGTGCGTCCTACTCTACTCGACGACTGTATATACTCTGCAACTTGTGCAGGCATACCATAGAAAATCATTGAATTTAGCCGATCTATGTCAACACCATGACTTACCATGTTTGTAGCAAGAATAGTATCAACAATATCCTTTGGTTGTGCCAGAAGCCGCTCCATACGCTCAAGGATTTTAGCAACCTCTGATGTACTAACACTTCCTGTAAGTTCTGAAATAGACAAACCTCGAAAACCACTACGCTCCAAGTTTACGTTCACATCCCCTTCTAAGTCAGTCTTAATAGAGTAAAGGTCTCGTGTATTAAGAAAATAGGTCATCGACATTGCATAAAAATCTAGTAGCACTTGCCAATCTTGCGTCCCTGGCATAATATCACCATCATAAGGATTGGCCTCACCTTTTGGTAGAAGTTGCAAAGTTTGTACAACCTCATGGTAGTATTGTATAAGCTCAAGTATAGCATTAAAGATCGTTTTGTTGTGTGGAATAATACCTAAAAAGATGCGTTGTGGATAATCAAGTGTTTCAGCGTAGAACGATGTTTGTAGGGTTGGACCTAATCCGGGAAAAACACGAGCAAGCTTAGGATAACGTCCATACAGATGTTCAACTTGCCGCTCAAAAGCTTCGATAGTTGCAGAAGATGCTATTATTTTGAGTGGATAATCTTGACCAAATTCTTTCAAGATATGTTGTACAAACGTCTCGTAGTGAGCATCAAATGTTCCTAGACCTTCTTTGAGAAGATGTAATTCATCTTGTACAAAAAGAGTTGGACCGGACAATCCATCTGGAACTCTAAGCACTAATTGTGCCTGATCATTACATTCATCCTGAGAACATTTACCTGAATAGTAGCCATGTAACTTACAAAAACCTGCAACCTTACCTAGTATTAATGACATTTTGTGTTGATTGCCAATACCAGCCAGTTTGTCTATAGTTCCAACTATAACGGCTGGTAGATAGCGATAAATTTCATTGTCTACTACATAGACAGGTAAGTAACCTTTCTCAAATTTACAAGTAGGCTGAGTACAACGATGACGTAGACGAACATCCTGAGCGGTAAAATCGACAACAACTGTATCAGTCCGACAAGATGGGCAACGGATGATACGTTTCCATCTCTGCCGCTCATCTACATCATTAGCAATATCCCATTCAGGTTCAGGATATCTATCTCCGTAGGGAGGTGCTAGTTTATTTGGTGTTGCATTGGAGCCAACGAAGTAACCAACGGCAAATCCTGTAACATGGGCACCTGATAATCTAGGTTCGGAGCTTTGCTCTTTTCTCACAATTTCGGCCATTCCAATAACGTCAGCTACACGTTGTGTTTGTTGTAGTGTAAGCAATCTTAATGGAAACCGTGTCCACGCCGTAACTCCTGCGGTTTTTCCGCGTAGGCGGTCAAAAAAACAGTGGAATGCTATCACTGATAAATATGCCTCTGTTTTTCCACCTCCTGTTGGAAAATAAATGATATCCACAATTTTTCGTTCTACTGACTCTACAAAAATGGAGTCTGCAAGAGCCGCTATTCCAGGAATTTGACTCACCAGAAATACTATTTGAAATAGGCGCCAAGCAGTTTTTCTTGGGTCGCTCCGACGAAATGTTTCATTGGTTAATTGAAACGCGAGATGCACATCCACATTATCTCGTATGATTTGGAGACCTAAAGCGAAACGTTTAATTTCATCTTCAAATTTTTGCCTATCATTTTCATATTCGGCTTGGAAGGTATTCTTCCACCATTCTTTCTTACTGTATATAATACTTTGCTTATCCCACTCTTCCAAATACTCTTGCATACATTTAAGTATAGTTTCAAGTACAGGTAATGGTTGCTGTGCTAAGTCAGCAAAACTAGCTTTAGGTCGATTTTGTGTTTGGTAACGCATTTGATGATAAAATGGCATATTGGTAGTAATAAAATCTACATTTTCTTCTTCAGTAGCCCTACGTATGTTACAGTTAAAGCCTCGGGCGGGAATAAGTGGGTCATAACGAAACCCACGAGGAGCAAGATCAAACTCAAGCGATTTAGCCGTACAATTTGTGAAAACAAAAGAGGCTTCAACATCAAAGACAAACGGTTCAACATTAGGCGACTTTTCAGACATAGGGGTTACATTAGTGAATTCTATCATTAATAGCCGTTCATTCGGCTCATTGACAACATCACTAATGCGTGGCGGAGCCACATCTACTGACCACTTCCACTCAGGTACTACTTGAGTTTTGAGCATTTTACAGAAGTTTGTGTATTCCTTTCCACTAGTATCATTCAAAATGGTATCGGGAATACGTAAATATTCATTTTGACTACCATTTGTTCGTAAATTTTCAGGGTCAGCCAAAACCGCTGCTTGTACTCGCGCTATCTCTTTAGAAATAGAGTTTTGCAAATCTGTTGTATCAATTATCCATTCTGCACCATCAGTAATATCAATTCTAATAGAAATAGTACCGATGGCCTTACATAATATCTTTTTAAAGCGTACAAACAAAGTATCAGTTGAAAAGCGATTGCTACGACGATCTTTAGCTGTTACTAGTGCTTCAGGCGACGCTTCAGCTTGAGAATCTTCATCCTGTGCATCTTTCAATCCATTTGAATTTAATACTGTTTTTTCTGCACTATCGGTATTTTCTTGTATCACATTATTGTTATTTCGCTTTGTTTGATGTGCTAGTTGTTGCTCAAGCGTTGGAAACACACGATAGTAACAAGCCCAGTGCAATTGTACCTCGATTGTAAATGCGTTGACATTTGGCTGTATCCTAAACTCGGCTCCAAAGGCGGCAGGTGCTAATTTATCCATCACTTCATCTATCCACCCTAATTGTGAAGCGTCTTCATTTTTGAGAGGGGCCGCACGCAAGTTGCCAATAAAATATTGATCGTGAGGAGAATTTAGAATACATTCGGTTGTATTTCGGCCACTAGCGAAAGCATTTATTTGAGTTGCAATAAACTCAGTGAGTTTCTCTTCTTCAAGAGCACGGACACGATCATCCATTTCAGCTAATGTAGTCATCTGATATCCTCTCTTTCTAAGTGACCAAACATCTCCCTTGTAAACATACCTGTTTCCTTCCGTACAGACTTAACTTCTAATATAGATAATGCTTCACGGAAGTCGTAAAAGGTTAATCCAAGCTGTTCATCAATCATGTCGTCTTGATCTATCAAATTAGCTGCTATATCGAGGGCGTCTTGGCTCAACCAATTGTTTAAGCGACGGGAAAGACCTATGTGCAGCCCTGCAAGTCGATTTCCAGCTTGATGGATACGTTTATAATTTTCACGCACAAACTTTAGGTTCAAGATTTCCGCAACACGGCGTAAATCTTCTTCGTCTTGAGGTCGTAGAGTTTCGCCATGTAGCCAGGTACGAATGGATTGAACACTGACAAGCTTTGAGCCTCGTATTTTCATTTCATTGAATAAAAGTTGTGGAGTCCACTTGTGCCTATTTGGTACATATTGTAAATAAGCAGTCACAAAATCCTCGCGCCATCTCTCGACCAATTTTACATGCAGAGTAATAGAAGGATTACGATAAACACGAGAAATAACGAGACTCAACAAGCTTTGCACTTGTTGACCATGTACAAACACAATTCTATCACCAGTATGCAGAGAGGAAATATAACGTTCATTTGCTTTTGAACCACTGCTTGTCGAAACTATAATATTCACTCTACTCTCTGCACTAAACCAAACGCTTTGTCCATTGGTAAACACAATATGCCAAGCTGTTTCAACGTATTCGGATAAGGTATCGACTATATTATCACCAATCTGAGAAAAAGCAAGAGGAACATCTTCGTCTGCACTATCATGCATTAGAAATGCAAATTCGTCTAAAGGGTCCGTTGGTTCCCAAATACTAGTGTTATTCGATCTAACGGACCTCCCACTATTAAGGCTACTAAGATCATGCCTATGAGGACTAAGCAATTCAATCTTCTTTACAACCCCAGAATAATGATTTTCAGGAAAATTATAGCTGGTCAATGCAATATTATTTGTAAGTTCTGTAACGGAAGGGTATAGTGCCTTTTCCCAACTTACAATACGTCGTTCTAAAATAAGTTCTTGGTAGGAATATAAAATAAATTGGGATTCGGTTTGGCGAAGAATAGGATCAATATAGGGCGTTGAGGTCCAAGATGGTAAGCCAACTATTATATACTCATCAATTGGATTAGGAGCTACTAAGGCTGCTAACGAAAAACTTTGAGGTTTGATTTCTTCATTTTGCGAAAGCAATGAGAATAAGTCATACATCTCACGCATAGATACTAATTTAATATGAATTTGCTTTAAATCATCAGGTGTAATGTTGTAGTAAGCTAATAAAGCAAGTTCGAAGATTTTTTTGCTTATAGCTGTTTGAAATATCAAAAAGCGTGTCGAGCCATCTAAGGCACTTTTTACACATAAGTTTGATAGCTCTTTCCACAAAGGAGGTTCTTGTTTTTCAAATTGGTCATGAACTGCTTGTAAGTGGATTTGAGCCTCATTTAGCTGGCTACACAAATTTGTATTGCTATCTAATAAAGAAATGTACTTTTCCAGCACTCTACGCATCTTTTTTAAACTATTCGCTCCCCATAAATTCTCAGTCTCTGCATCAAAAAGTAATAGAGGGACACACAAATTTTCCAAAGATCGAAGATATTTCCAACCAACTTGGATTGCTCCTAGTGCTAAACGGTTAGTTTTTTCCGCATGGACGACTCGCTCAACTTGCGAAAGTGCTAAATAGCTAGACTTCAGATTTTTGATAGCAGTTTCTGTTGAAGATACTTCCATGATAATGGGCTGAATGGAATGTTTACGATCACTAACAAAAATTTTGCGTAGCCCAGAAGAAATAGATAGATTAATCATGGGCAAATCTTTTGCGTCAATAGCAGGCCACGCAAGAACTTGTCCGCCAGCAGTGCGAAAATCCTCCACTACTTTAGAAAGCGGATTTTGTATCCAAGAAATTAGAGGGATATTACAACGTTTAGCTTCTGTAACGAGAGTAACAAGCCAAGGCAGTTTTGTATCACTACCGCAGTCTACAGCAAACCAATCGGCTTTATTTTGTTTACAAGTCATAGCAGGGTCACGAGGCCAATATATACACGAAACTTTAGGTAAATTAAATGGCTCTGCATGACCGCCTATTCTTTTATTGTTCTTAGCAAATTTGTGAACTTGCATCGAACTACGTTGCATATTTGCCTGCACAAAAACTGATGCTAGGCAAAGATTATTGATATATATGTTACTAAGATGTTCGCGTATACCAACAGTAGATCCAAAATATAAAACTTGTCCTCCTTGCATATGACTTCGTATCCTATACATACTCTCAAGAAGTAAGGCAGTAGCAAATAGAAGAGGACCACGATGAGACATGTAGTCTGGGAGTACAATAAGAAGCTGTTGTTTTTCATAAAGAGCATTAGCGATGAATCTCGCACTGATTTCATCCACTAAATCTGCTTGTTTGCCTTGTTTATTAAACCGCAAGCCTCTATTTTGCCAAATTGCATTGTACTCTTCTTTGTTCATACGAGGCAAAGAGGTGAAAACCTTCTCTAGCCAACCGTAAAGATCATCTTCTTCCATAACTACCCTATTGATTTACTGGAGTAACGGTTAAGGTACTGAATTTAACAATCGTAACATAATGGAAGCCTTCTAAATCGGAGTATATTTTAAGTAGTTCTCCGCATAATGTTTCTAAATCTACAAAACCATCATCAATTGCGTCTTCCGTAGTCAAGTTTTTAAATAGACAATGTTTTACTGAAGTTACTGTAACTGCTTGGCAGTCTGAACCAGACTCCAAAATGAGTAAACCCTTTTTGATTTCCCTCTTGCCTTTACGAATTGTCGAATGTTTTTTACCAAGCCGAATATCTCGGAGATACTCCAACCGTAATCGAAGATGTTGAGGTTGTGCTATAGCAGTACGAAGAGGTTCCATTTGCGTTGTAAACTCCTCACCAGAAAAAATAGAATATTCCCAAGCTGTTGTAAGTTGAATAACGAAATCAGGTCTGAGTGAAGTCAGAAAGTTTTGACAATGAGGTGCCGACGCTATTAAGGTCACTCCTAATGAGCGTGCAGTACGTTGTAACTTATCTGCGACGACACTAGCAGTGACAGGATCAAGATTAGCACAAAACTCATCTACTAGCCATGTATTGAAATCACCGGCAATTAATTTTGCAAGCATAGCACGGAATTGTTGACCTTTACTAAGTTCTTCAAACCGTTTTAGGTACACATAAGCATCCGATAAGCCTACTAATCCCATCAACTTTAGTGCTCTATCAACACTTTTATCAGCTAATATTTCAATGAGTGCTTTTTTCGAGCGAATAGGCTCGAAAACCCCAGGGTGGTAATTGTCTGGAAACTCAGCGTAACCTTCTACAACCATTTCATCAGGAATGGCTTCCTTCCCTCGAGCAAGGTATTCTAATAAAGTTGTCTTCCCCGCTCCCGATGGGCCAATTATCAAAACTACCTGTCCAGGTATAATAGTGGTAGTAAAATTACGCAAAACAGTTGTTTGAATGCTAGTAGGAGATATGCCAAATGCCTGTTGAACAGCGTGAGACTGCTGGGTCCGCTTCACACGAGAAGAGAATGTAACTTTTAACTTGTGAAGTTGAATAGGAGAAGACATAATTTCTATGTTAGTAAGCTTTTCTAAGGGTCTATCATCCGTTACAACAGCCTTAATACGTTCACCTATGAAAATTTCAGCTTCAAGTGTTAAACCTTGAATATAGGTGGGCTTTGGCAAACTAACAATTTCGTGAAAAAGCGCAAAATCTCGTAGAACCGTTTCTTTCGATAAATGTTGCAAACGTTCCAATAATTCTTCACGAGTTACGCCTTCCTGCTCAATTAAATCTAAAGTTCTCTTCATCCTTGCAACCTGTTGATCTACAATACCGCTAGAAGTTTCTTGAACAATCTCGCCATCCTTAATTCGCTGAGAATTGCGCGTTAAGTACTCCATATCTTTATACACACGATTAAGATTGCCTTCTGTCTCACCGATAAACTTTAAACCAGCGTGCTCGGCAAAAGGCACAAACTTCAACATATCAGCAGCAATTTCAAGAAAGATAGGTTTCAGGCGAGCAGTCTGCCATCGATGGGTTGCAAATTCTGTAGCATGCTCCATCAACAATTTTCCTAGTCCTAGACCACGAAATTCAGGATAAACAACGCAGCGTGCAACACGAACTAATAAGTTAATATACTGCCGAGTTGTGTGCATATCCCAGCACTGCCAAGTAATTTCATCTTGCTTAAACGGTGCATTCAATATTTTTGCACGTGCCTTATTCATATACAGAGGTGTTGCTAGTTCAACATAGCCTAAAACTTTAGGAAATAGTGGATGAAAAGCTCTTATGATAAGACGAGAAGTACGACCATGTATTGTCTTACCCCGATAATGAAAATCTGAAAGAGATTGATATGCTTGATATTCATCGTCTTCGGTTATTTCCTTGATAACTAGGTCTACTTCTAAGTCTCCTAGGCGAAGCGTTTCTTTCGCTAAATAAATCGGCAAAAGTGTTGCATAGCCCTGCTTACAAACAACACTAACAGTTTCATCTACCAAAATAATTTGGTCATTCTGACTTACACAAGCAGATAAAGGTACATCTAGGTAAAGCTTTCCTGAGTCGAGACGTAAGCGTTTATAATACTCTTTACGGTTTATAGACGTTACTGTATATCGTTGAGGTTGAGAGAAAAATATGTTACTATGACTATCATCGATACTATCTTGTATTGGTATTAGCAACTGTTCATCGCTTATTACCATAAACTAACCACCCCATCTCTATCAGAGAGTAATAGAGACCTTTCTCTGTAACAAATCTTTTACTTAGATTAAGAATACACAGGCAAAAGATGTTGTAGATGATACTAATGCTAGCATGTAAAATCCTGCCTGTCAATATAAATTAATATCACTTTCATAACTTGTTTCTCAGTTCATGTTATATTCTTAATTATTAAAGCCTTATATAGAAATAAGCTAAAATATAACTAAAAATGTATTTTCTATAAGAATAATACAAATGAATTAATCATCAATGTGTGGATAAATTAATAGCAATTAAAATTATGAATAGGGTCACTCTTTTTATCTGTACCAAAATCACTAATTCGTTTTTAGCATATAAAATCGAAAAGTAGATACAAAAGGCATACTAAAATATCTACTTGTTTTGCCTTATTGTATCTACTGGTAGAACAACATACGATCATTAACGGTATTTTAATTGGCAGTGTTATCCGATTTTGTAGCATAATTCGTATCGTTGGCTTGCTTACGCATATCGTATTCATGGACGCCTTTTTTCAGCGTGCCGAGCGCAAGCGTAGCACAGGTTGGGCGTGTCATAACGAGTTCGCGACCAAGTTGCTCAACGAGGTCTTCAAAACTGGTGTTCTCGATCTCTTCCGCCGTCATGCCCTCAACCATCTCGGTGACGTATGATGCGGCGGCGCGGCTAATGGTACAGCCTTCACCCTCCCAATTGACGGCCTCGG